>X103_Eurasian_Blackcap__coassemble_168_pt1 | contig 83316 bp, 78 predicted proteins | sample X103_Eurasian_Blackcap__metabat2_low_PE_003 | metagenome-assembled genome bin X103_Eurasian_Blackcap | reverse complement strand
GGTTTAAAGGTTGGGATGTTTTTGGAATAGACGATGCAAATAAAAATTTTTGAAACTCTATCATCAACGCAGACTTTTTTACTTGAAAATCCTCAAGAAAATCTTTGTATCCTTGCTCGAAAACAAACTCAAGGGATCGGCAGTCGCGGTAATATATGGAATGAGGTTGAAAAAGGATTGTATTTTTCATTTTGCTTAAAAAAAGAAAAATTACCCGATGATTTAGCCCTGCAGAGTGCCTCTATCTATTTTGGATTTCTTTTTAAGGAAACATTAAGACAATATGGCTATGAAATTTGGTTAAAATGGCCTAACGATCTTTATATAAAAGAAAAAAAAGTCGGCGGAGTGATGGTAAATTCTAAGGCTGATTTTGTGATATGTGGCATTGGACTAAATTATAGAACCAAAAATAGCGATTTTGGTGCATTAGGTATTGAGCTTGATAGCGAGCAACTCTTAGAAAAATTTTTCTCTTTTTTGAAAAAATCAGAGAAATGGAAGCAAATTTTCAGCAAATATAGGTTAGAATTTTCTAAGAATTTTAATTTTACTTTTCATTACCAAGGAAAAGTTTTAGATCTCTCCTCAGCAAAATTATGTGATGATGGCTGTATTGAGATTAATGGTGAAAGAATTTATAGTTTGAGATAGGAGTAGAACATGTGTGAAATCATAGCAGTGGCAAATCAAAAAGGCGGTGTAGGGAAAACAACTACAGCGGTAAATCTTGCCGCTTCTCTTGCTTTAGCAGAAAAAAATGTTTTGCTGATTGATTTTGATCCTCAGTCTAATGCGACAACAAGTCTTGGATTTTCGCGTGGGGATATAGAATTTGATATTTATCATGTTTTGATCGGTAGCAGAAAGCTATCTCAAATTATTCAAGAAACTGAAATGCCATTTATGCACCTTGCTCCTTCTAATATCGGGTTGGTAGGACTTGAAAAAGAATTTTATGATAAGAAGACTTCTGGCAGAGAGCTTTTATTAAAAAAGGCAATTCAAGAAGTAAAAGATGCCTATGATTTTATCATCATTGATTCTCCTCCTGCTCTTGGACCTTTGACAATTAATTCTTTGAGTGCAGCAGATTCTGTGATTATCCCAATTCAGTGTGAGTATTTTGCACTTGAAGGTTTAGCACAACTTCTTAATACCATTAAACTTTTGCAGGATAATGTCAATCCTCATTTAAAAATCAAAGGATTTCTTCCAACGATGTATTCTGCACAAAATAACCTTTCTAAACAGGTTTTTGCTGATTTGTCACAGCATTTTAACGCACAGCTTTTTAAAAATGTCGATGACAAGAATAATCCTTATGTAATCATTCCTCGTAGCGTAAAATTAGCGGAATCACCAAGCTTTGGAAAACCTATCTTGCTCTATGATGTTAAATCAAATGGGAGTATTGCTTATCAGAATTTAGCACAATCTATTTTGCGTGGTGTTTGATGAAAAATGATAAATTAGCTTCAAAAAAGGTATCGTCAGGATTGCCTCAAGATAAGAAAAGAGCCTTAGGAAGAGGGTTAGATGCGATTTTTAATGATGTTGAAAAAGCTTATACAAAAAACTACACAAAACAAACCGAAGAGGTGCTTGAGCTTGATATTAATCAAATCTATCCTAACCCGTTTCAGCCCAGAAAGACTTTTTCTGATGAAAGTTTAAAGCAGCTCTCTGAATCCATTCTTGAGCATGGACTTTTACAGCCCATTATCGTTTATCAAGATAATGATAAATATTCTTTAATTGCTGGTGAAAGAAGACTGCGTGCAAGCAAGATGGCTGGTAAAAAAACTATACGAGCCATTGTGGTTGAGATTAATATTTCAAAACTTCACGAACTGGCTCTCATTGAAAACATACAAAGAGAGAATTTAAATCCAATTGATTTAGCAAAAGCCTATCAAAAACTCATTGAAGATTATCATCTAACGCACGATGAATTGGCTCAACGGGTAAAAAAATCTCGTTCTCAAATCACAAATACTCTTAGGCTTCTGGCGCTAATACAACCCGTTCAAGAAGCGCTTATTTCTGAAAGAATTACCCAAGGACATGCAAAAGTGCTTGTAGGATTAGATAAAGCAGATCAAGAAATGTTGCTAGATTCTATTATCGGCCAGAGATTGAGTGTCGCGGATGTTGAAAAAATTGTTCAGAATTTTAAAAAAGATCAAAAAATATCAGAAAAATCTCAGAAGATTTCAGTAAATTTAAACTTTCAGCAATTGCAGAAGGCTTTCCAAAAACAAAGCTTTAAAACAAAAATTAAAAGCAATGAATTAACCATTACTTTTAAAAATCAAGGTGAAGTGGAAGCTTTGCTTAAGATTTTAGAAAAATGATTGTAATTAAAGCTTTTTTTTGTTAGAATCAGACTTGTAAAATACCAACAGGTTAAGGAGTTGTTGTATGTCTGCAGAGATCAACCTACATTTTATGGCACTCGTCTTATTGGTTTTTCTTATTACTCTCTTCTTGTTAAATATTTGGCTTTTCAAACCGCTTATGAGTTTTATGGAAAAGCGTAGCGAATCAATCAATCAGGATTCACAGGAAATACTAGATTCTGCAAATGAGGTGAAACGCATTGAAAAGGAGATCGCAAACACTCTCAATCAAGCCCGCATTGAAGCTTCTGCAATGATCGAAAAGGCTTCTGCTGAAGCTCATAGCACCTATGAAACAAAGATAGCAAAGCATCGTCAAGAAAATCAGAACAGAATTGAAGAATTTATGAAAGAGTTGCAAGCAAACAAGGCCGACTTAAAATCGCAACTTTTAAGTCAAAAGTCTGCTTTCAAAGAAGCTTTGGATCTTAAAATTCAACAAGTCTAGGAGTAAAGATGCGGTATTTATCTAGTTTCTTTTTATTGTTTTCTTCCTTTGCTTTAGCAAGCGAAGTGGATATTTCTCAAACTGATATCATTCCACGAAGTATCAATTTTATAATTTTTGTGTTGATTTTATGGTTTCTTTTTGCTGGAAAGTTAAAAGCTTTTCTTCAAGAGAGGCGAGAAAAAATTTCTCTTCAATTCTCAGAAGTGCAAGATAAGCTTAAAATAGCTAAAAAAGAAAAAGAACAAGCTTTAAGAAAGCTTGAAGAAGCAAAAGAAACAGCGGCAGAAATCATTGCAAATGCCAAAAAAGAATCTTATCTTGTTGCTCAAAAAATTGAAGAACAAACACGCGCAGACATTGAAGTGATGATGAAAAATGCGGAAGCTTTGATGAGTTTTGAAACCAAGCAAATGGAAAAAGAGGTTGTAATGGAAGTGCTTGATGAAGTGTTTGCAGAAAATCGTTTAGATGCACACGCTTATGGAAGTATCCTAGAAAAGAGGTTGGCTAAATGACAAGCATCATAACAAAGCGTTACTTAAAAGCTATTTTACAGGTTTGGGAAAAGTCAGAATTAAAAGATTTGCTTCAAAAGCTAGATTCTTTGAAACAGATTTATATGCATCAGAATTTTATGGAGCTTCTTAAATCTCCGTATTTAACTGCGGATAAAAAACAAGAGTTTGTTTTGGGTTTTCTTAAAGATGAAGATAGCAGATTGAGAGGTCTGATAAGACTGCTTCTTCATAATGGTCGTATCGCAATTCTTCCAGATTTATACACTTCTCTTCAGGAGGTGGTTAATGAAGATAGTAAAACTTACAAAGGAGTAGTTTATGTGCCTGAATTTCTTGATGAAACAATGTTAAAAAAGATTAGAGAAAATTTGATTAAGCGTCTTGGCGTGGAGCTTGAATTGACTCAGGAAAAAACTCAAAAACAAGGGATTTTTTTAGCGATTGATGGATTGGGCGTTGAAGTATCGTTTTCTAATGAGAGATTTTTAAAAGACTTAAAGTCTCATATTATTAAAGCAATTTAAAAATTAAATTGAAGGAGAAGAAGTGACAAAGTTAAAATCTGAAGAAATCAGTAAGATTATTAAAGAACGAATTGAGGATTTTGATTTAAATATTGATGTTACTCAAACTGGTAAAGTAATCTCTTATGCTGATGGTGTGGCAAAGGTTTATGGCATTAAAGATGTGATGTCTTATGAGATGGTTGAATTTGATACAGGTGATAAGGGATTGGCCTCTAACCTTGAAGAAGGAAGTGTGGGTGTTATCGTTTTAGGAAGCGGTAGAGAAATCAAGGAAGGCACAAGTGTTAAGAGACTAGGAAAATTAATGAGTGTTCCAGTCGGAGAAGCGGTTGTTGGTAGGGTTATTAATGTTTTGGGAGAACCAATTGATGATAAAGGCCCAATTGACGCAAAGGAATATCGCTTTGTTGAACAAAAGGCACCCGGAATTATGGATAGAAAGTCTGTTCACGAACCTCTACAGACAGGAATCAAAGCTATTGATGCGTTAGTTCCAATCGGGAGAGGACAGAGAGAATTGATTATCGGGGATAGGCAAACCGGAAAAACGACTGTGGCGATTGATACAATCATTAATCAAAAAGGGCAAGGGGTGATTTGTATCTATGTGGCCATAGGACAAAAAGAATCAACAGTGGCACAAGTGGTAAGACAGCTAGAAGAACACGGGGCAATGGAATACACAATCATAGTAGATGCTCCTGCTTCTAGTTCTGCAGCTATGCAATTTCTAGCTCCTTATACTGGTGTAACAATTGGAGAATATTTTAGAGATAATGCAAAGCATGCTTTGATTGTTTATGATGATTTGACAAAGCACGCAGTTGCTTATCGTGAAATGTCTTTAATACTTCGAAGACCTCCGGGAAGAGAAGCATTCCCAGGAGATGTATTCTATCTTCATTCAAGACTTTTAGAGAGGGCAGCAAAAGTGAGTGATGAAAGAGGCGCAGGATCTTTGACCGCTTTACCTATCATTGAAACTCAAGCAGGAGATGTTTCAGCTTATATTCCAACAAATGTTATCTCTATTACAGATGGACAAATTTTCCTAGAAACAGATCTCTTTTTCTCAGGAATTCGTCCAGCGATCAATGTGGGACTTTCTGTTTCTCGTGTCGGTGGTGCTGCTCAAATTAAAGCAACCAAGCAAGTGGCAGGAACCTTAAGATTAGATTTAGCGCAATATAGAGAATTACAAGCTTTTGCTCAGTTTGCATCAGATCTTGATGAAACAAGTAGAAAACAGCTTGATCGAGGACAAAGAATGGTGGAAGTCTTAAAGCAAGGTCCTTACTCTCCATTACCAATTGAAAAACAAATCATAATCATTTATGCTGGAACTAAGGGATATTTAGATGATATTTCTGTAGATAAAATCAATCAGTTTGAACAAGGCCTTTATAGTTTCATAGAGAATAAAAAGCCTGAATTCTTTGGTGAAATTAGAAATAAAAAGGCATTGGATGCAGAGATCGAAGGAATACTCAAAGGATTAATTGAAGATTTTAAAGTGAGTTTTGGGAATTAAAAATGGGAAATAATTTAAAAGAGATTCGTAAAAAAATCACAAGTGTGCAAAATACGCAAAAAACAACAAGAGCAATGAAGCTCGTTTCTACCTCTAAGCTAAAAAAAGCAGAGGAAATGACACGACAATCTCGTTTGTATGCCCAAAAGCTTAACGAAGTTTTTGAAGATATTGTCAGAAGATTAAAATCTCGAGGATTTGATAGTATTAATTCTAAATATTTTATTAAATCAAAAGACAGAAAGATTAAGACAATTGATGTGATTGTTATTACTTCTGATAAAGGTCTTTGCGGTGGTTTTAATATGACAACCATCAAGGAGGCAATGAACCTTAAGCGAGAATATGAGAGTCAAGGGATTGCTGTGAGGTTCCGTGTCATAGGAAAGAAAGCAGTGAGCTATTTTCAATTTAATGGAATTGAGGTTGTAGATGAAGTTGTAGGTCTTTCTGCAATGCCTGATTACCAAAAATCCGCAGATTTTGTTTATCGAGTTATTGATGATTTTTTGACTGATAAAACAGATGAAGTGTTGATTTTACATAATGGCTTTAAAAATATGCTTTCCCAAGAACTTAAAAGCAATGTCATTTTGCCATTTTGTTTTGAAGGACAGCAAGATCAGGAATCAGATAATCTATACATAGAACCAGATGATGAAGAAGATCAGGTTTTAGAGCAATTGGCTAAGAAGTTTTTTGAATATAATATTTATTATGCCTTAATTGATTCTCTTGCAGCAGAGCATAGTGCTAGAATGCAGGCAATGGATGCCGCGACAAATAACGCAACAGAGTTGGTGCGAAGTTTAACAGTTTCTTATAACAAAGCACGACAAGAAACAATCACTACAGAGCTTGTAGAAATCAATGCTGGCGTTGAAGCAATGAAGTAAAAATGAAGGAGTAAAAATGGAAGGTAAAATTACACAAATTATTGGTCCTGTTGTAGATGTAGAGTTTGATTCTTACTTGCCTATGATTAATGAGGCATTAGATGTAAAATATCAGATCAACGAGAGTGAAGAAGAGAAACACCTTGTTTTGGAAGTGGCTTCTCATCTTGGAGATAATGTGGTAAGAACAATTGCAATGGATATGACAGAAGGATTAACAAGAGGACAAAAAGTTGTTGCACGCGGAAAAATGATTGAAGTTCCAGTTGGCGAACAAGTTTTAGGGAGAATTTTTAATGTAGTTGGTGATGTCATTGATGGTGGTGAGCCTTTAAAAGATCCTACAACTTGGGCGATACATAGAGATGCTCCTAGATTTGAAGATCAAAGTACAAAAACTGAAATGTTTGAAACAGGGATTAAGGTCGTTGATTTACTTGCTCCTTACTCAAAAGGAGGGAAAGTAGGGTTGTTTGGTGGTGCAGGTGTTGGTAAAACCGTTGTTATTATGGAGCTAATCCACAATGTGGCCTATAAACATAGTGGTTATTCTGTGTTTGCAGGAGTAGGTGAGAGAACCAGAGAAGGAAATGACTTGTATCACGAAATGAAAGAAGGTGGAGTTTTGGATAAAGTTGCTCTTTGCTATGGTCAAATGAATGAGCCACCAGGGGCAAGAAATAGAATTGCATTTACTGGATTGACTATGGCAGAGTATTTTAGAGATGAAAAAGGCTTAGATGTTTTAATGTTTATTGACAATATTTTTCGATATGCTCAAGCTGGTGCAGAGATGTCAGCTCTTCTTGGGAGAATTCCATCAGCGGTGGGTTATCAACCAACTCTTGCAAGTGAGATGGGAAAACTTCAAGAGAGGATCACTTCGACAAAGAAAGGCTCAATCACCTCTGTTCAAGCTGTTTATGTTCCTGCTGATGACCTAACTGACCCAGCTCCCGCATCAGTGTTTTCTCACTTAGATGCAAAAACAGTTCTTAACCGAAAAATTGCAGAAAAGGGAATTTATCCTGCGGTTGATCCACTTGATTCTAGTTCTAGAATTCTAGATCCACATATTATCGGACAGGAGCATTATCGTATTGCAACAGGCATACAGAGGATTTTGCAAAAATATAAAGACTTGCAAGATATCATTGCAATTTTAGGAATGGATGAGCTTTCTGAAGAAGATAAGAAGGTTGTAGAGAGAGCAAGAAAGATTGAAAAATTCCTTTCTCAACCATTCTTTGTGGCTGAAGTTTTTACAGGGAGTCCAGGAAAATATGTGACTTTAGAGGAAACTTTGGAAGGATTTAAAGGAATTTTAGAAGGCGAGTATGATCATATTCCAGAAAATGCATTTTATATGGTAGGAAACATTCAAGAGGCGATTGAAAAAGCAGAAAAGATGAAGAATGCTTAATTTGGAAATAAAGGTTAAAAAATGAATGCTTTACAAGTGAGTGTGATCACTCCCTATGGGAAAATTTTTGACGGAGAGGCAGATTTAGTGTCTCTTCCAGGATCTGAGGGAGAATTTGGTGTATTATTAGGACATAGCAATATGCTATCACTTTTGAAAGCAGGAGTTGTTGAAATTACAATTGGATCTAAAAAAGAATTGATTGCTATTAATTGGGGATATGCAAGAGTTCAAGAAAATCAGTTAGATATCCTTATTGATGATGCTGTGTTGATCAATAATAGTTCAGAACAAATGTCAGCAAGCATTGAGAAAGCAAAAAAACTTCTTCAAGAGGCAAGTAATGATAAAATTGCGATTTCAAGTGTAGTTTCAAGAATAGATAATACGATTAAAGGATAAAAATGTTAAGTTTACAGGGTTTTATTCATAGTAGTAGCTATATTGCATTATTTGTTTTAGTATGGCTTTCGGTCTATTTTATAGCGACTATATGGGTATTTGTGTATAAGTTTTTTACATTAAAAGGCACAATCAAACAAGAAAAACAATCACTCAATGCGATTTTGACTGGCAATGCATTTGTTCCTAATGACGCACTTTTTAAAAACATGAATAAGAAACCATCAAAAGAATTATTATTTATTTGGCGATCACAGATGCAAAAACGCGTTACTTCTAAACTCGTGGTTTTAAGCATCATTTCTTCGACAGCACCTTTTATCGGTCTTTTTGGAACGGTTGTTGAGATTTTAGAAGCCTTTTCGCGATTGGGTAGTAGTGGTCAAATTTCCTTTGATGTGATTGCACCTGTTATCTCTCAAGCACTTGTTGCGACTGCAGCTGGTATTTTTGCAGCTATTCCTGCTTATTCTTTCTTTTTGGTTTTGAAGCGTAAGGCTTATGATGTGAGTTTGTTGGTTCAAATGGAAATTGATGTTTTATCAGCTGAGAAGAAAACGACTTTAGAAAGCGGGGATTATCTTGGATAATAATTTGATTGATTGGGATGATAAACCTGAGCTTAATATCACGCCTCTAGTTGATATTATGCTGGTTCTGCTTGCAATTTTAATGGTTACGACTCCAGCTGTAACCTACAAAGAAGAAATTAATTTGCCACAGGGCTCTAAAACTTCAAAAACAATGCAGGATGATAAGCTTGAAATCAGAATGGATATAAATAAAAAAATTTATATTAAAGATCAGGTTTATGAATACAATACTTTTGCAGATAGCTTTAACTTGTTGGCTTCTAGTTATGCAAGAAATACCCACATTTACATTCGAGCAGACAAAAAACTTGCTTATCAAGATGTGATTTATCTGCTTAAGAGTGTTAAAGAAGCGGGATTTTCTAAGGTCGCATTGGTAACAGCAAATTGATGGAATCAAAGAAGTTTTTCTATCTGAGTGGGATTTTTTCTCTACTGATATATGGTGTGATTATTTTTTTAATTTTTGTCAGTATTAATCTCAAAGGGCCTGAACGATTTATCGTAAAACAGGATACGCAGTATGATACTGCCTTGATTGAAGATGTTTTGATTGAAGATACCAAAGTTTTAGATAGGGCTCAGCCTGATCAAATACCGCAGGATCAAGAAATGAAGGAGGAGGAATCAAAGAGTCAGCCAGCTCCAAGCTTGAGGGATATTTTTTCTAGTATTCCAAATTTAGATAAAGAGCAAGAGGAAAAAAGAGAAGAAGAAGAGAAAAGAAAACGAGAGATCCGCCAGAAAGAAAGAGAAGAAATCAGAAACCAGCAAGAACAGATTAGAAAGCTGCAGAGCAATTTGCAAGATATTAATAAAACACTAGAAAGACTTGATACCAGTATTGATATCACTCCAGAAGATGCTCTTCCAAATCAGGATAAAGGTCGTTATGATGAATGGATTGCTGAAATTTATAAGATTTTATATAGAAATTGGAACTTTTCATTCTATCAAGAGACTTCTATCAGTGTGATGGTTGAAATCACGAATCAAGGACATTTTTCTTATTCTATTCTGCGTTATTCTCAGTACGATGAGTATAATGAGCAGATTAAAGAATTGCTTGATCATTTGAGGTCTGAAACTTTCCCGCCTTATCCAAATGGAAAGTCTTTTAAAATAGAAGTAAATTTTAAATCAAAGGAAAGAAATGAATAGAATTATTATAGGAATGCTTTTTCTTTTTCATCTAAGCTTTGCTGCAGATGCAACGATTGATCTGGTAAAAACAATTCAAAAAACACCTTCCATTCAGGTTACTTATTTGGATAATAAAAATACACAGCAGGCACAAAAAGTCTATAAAATGTTGATTGGAGATTTAAATGTAAGTGGTCATTTTGTTGTCCAAGAAGGAAATAAAGGAAAAACGAGTCCAAACTACGCAGAATACATTGATAATAAAATTGATCTTTTAACGAATGTAGAAGTATTGAAGAATGAAAATGGATATAAGATCAACATTAAGCTTTTTGATATTAATGTTCAAAGTTTAATTTTTGATAAAACCTATTTGATGGATGATGAAAATCTTTATCCATTTGCTGCCCATAAGATTGCTATTGATATCAATAATTACATTAAAGCTCCTCCGATTGACTGGATGAAGCGTTATGTTGTTTTTGCGGCTTACAAGAATCCTGGAGAAACGCAAATTATAGTGGGAGATTATACTTTAACCTATAAAAAAGTAATCATCAATGATGGATTAAACTTTTTTCCAAAATGGGCAAACCTAGATCAAACAGAGATCTACTTTACAAAGATTTTAAATAATATGCCAACTATCATTCGTTACAATGTTTATACAGGGATTAGTTCTCATGTAATGACAAGTCCAGGAATGGCTGTTGTTTCCGATGTGAGTAGAGATTCTCAAAAATTACTTTTAACTTTGTCTCCTGTAGGAGAGCCTGATATTTTTCTTTATGATTTAAAAACAAAACAAAAAATACAATTAACGCAATATCGAGGAATTGATGTCTCTGGAAGTTTTGTTAATGAAGATAAAGGGGTGATTTTTGTTTCAGATAGATTGGGTTATCCAAATATTTTTTATAAAGAGTTGAGAGAAGATGCACCAGTAGAACAAGTGGTTTTTCATGGAAAAAATAACAGCTCTGTTTCATCTTATCAAAACTATGTTGTTTATTCTAGCAGGGAAACAAATAATGATTTTGGCCCTAACACTTTCAATCTGTATTTAATTTCGACAAAAAATGACTTTATTAGGCGTTTAACAGCCAATGGGGTTAATCAAATGCCTCGTTTTTCTGCAGATGGAGATAGTGTTATGTTTGTGAAAGTTTTACCTAGAGAGAGTGCTCTTGGTATCATTCGTTTAAATTACAATAAAACTTTTTTATTTTCAATTAAAAATCTACAAATACAATCGTTTGATTGGTAGGTTAATTATTGACTTATTTAGTTTTTTTATATAGACTTTTTATGTTTAATGTAGAAAAATTATTCTTTATAAAGTGAGGTTTAAAATTAGTGAAAAAGATTTTTTGGATAAATTTAACTCTGTTGTTTTCTGTTTTTTTTCTAGTTACAGGTTGTGCCAAAAAAGAGATTTCAAGCAATGATAATGCGGTTACGCAAGAAGAAACAATCGAGCCTAATATTGCTGAACCACAAGATCAAATGGAAGAAGAGTCAAAAATCCAAAGTGGAACAATCATTAGTAGTATTTATTTTGATTTTGATAAGTATGAAATAAGATCTGATATGCAAAGTAAAATTGATGAAGTAGTAAGTCTTATTCAAAAAAATTTAGATATGGATGTTTTAATAGAGGGAAATACAGATGAGTTTGGAAGTGATGAGTATAATTTTGCTCTAGGAAATAAGAGGGCTTTAGTCTTAAAAACAGCTCTGATTACAAGAGGGGTGCGTAAAGATAGAATACAAGTGGTTTCACTAGGTAAAAGCAAGCCTATTTGTACAGAAAAAACCAATGAATGTTATCAAAAAAATCGAAGAGGGGATATAAGGCTTGTTATCAAGCCTTGATGCTTTAGATGATAAAAAAAATTGCTTTATTGACTTTAGTTTGTTCATTTGTCTATTCTGAGCCATCGGCTTTCGAGCTTCAGAGTGGTGCTACAAAAAATGATATCAGTTCTCTTCAATCTAGCAGTAAGACTCTTCAAAACATTGTTACTGATTTGCAGAATCGTCTAACCAACCTTGAGCAAATACAAGATGGTTTTAAAAGTCTTATTTCTGGGCAGAATTTAAAGATTAAGAATTTTTCTGATACTTTAAGCAGTTTTCAGCTACAGATTGAAGAGTTAAAAAATCAAAAAATGGTATTAGAAAATAATTTAAAAGAGAGCAATAACAATATTGATGCTCTCAAAGCACAAGTTCTTTCTCAACAAGAAGATATTAAGAAATTGCAGCAGTCAGTTCAAGAAATGAATCGCATCATGACAGAAAGCAACAATAGTATTATTCAACAACTAACTTTAATGTCTCAGTTTTTGGAAAAGACTCAATCTCAGAAACCACTCACAGAAGATGAGATGAAACAGGAACAAAAAAAAGAGCTTGAGGAAAAAACAAAAGAGGCAACTGAAGCTCCTAAAAAAAGTGATAAAGACCTTTTTGCAGAAGCAAGAAGTTTAATGAGAAAAAAAGATTTTGATGGAGCGGAGAAAATTTTTAAAGATTTGGTTAAAAAGAAGTATAAAACCGCACAAATTAATTATTACTTAGGAGATATTGCTTTTCGTAAGAAAGACTATAAAAAGGCGATTGAGTTCTATAGAAAGAGTTCCACGCTTGATGAAAAAGCTTCTTATATGCCTATCCTATTGTGGCGAACCGCGTGGTCTTTTAAGTATATTGGAGATGAGGAGAATTATCAGAAATTTTTAGATTTGATTACTCAACTCTATCCAGATAGTGAACAGGCAAAAAAGATAACCCTTGACAAAGAAAAAGAATTAAAATCAACACAGAAGGATAAAAATGAAAATACAAAATAACAAAGTGGTATCCATAGAGTATAGCGTGAAGGACAAAGAAAACAATCAAATGATTGATTCTAATGTCGGAGAGAAGCCATTAGAATTTTTGTTTGGTGCAGGACAGGTGATCAGCGGACTTGAAAAAGCACTTTTGGATAAAGTAGCAGGAGATATGGTCCAGACAGAAATTCAACCAGAGGAAGCGTATGGAATTTATCGCACAGATTTTTTGCAGGAAGTGCCTAGAGATCAGTTTGAAGGGATTGAACTTCAAGAAGGAATGACCCTTTTTGGGGAAGGTGAAGATGGAAAAACCGTGCAAGTTGTAGTAAGAGGTTTTAGCGATTCAATGGTGATGATTGATTATAACCATCCATTGGCTGGAAAAACATTGCTTTTTGATGTAAAAATTATTGAAGTGCGAGAGCCTACAGAAGAAGAGATTCTTCAAGGTAGCGTGATTTCAAGTGAGAGCGGTTGCTGTGGTGGAGATGGTTGCTGTGGTGGAAAGCATCATCACGATAAAGATCATCACGATGGTGGTGGTTGCTGCGGAGGTCATCACCACTGATATTTTTAGTCTATGATGGTTATAGACTAAATAAATTTTTTTAATTGTGGTTAGAATTTCTTAGTGATGTGTTGATATTTTTTATCGTATAAAAGTTTGATAATTTAATAGACTTTGAATAGATTAAAGAATTGATTTGTAATTGAGGTCAATTGATCTTGTAGCAGAGCAGATCTTTAGGATATTGATCGAAATGAGTGATTCTTTTGCTAACCAGGCTAAATGTTGATAAAGGCTAGAGATAGGAGATATTTTTAACACTAAAAGAGTGTGGTTTTTCACAGGAGAAAATAGTTTTTATTATATTTTTTGTGGATAGTGATTTTTGAATAAAAAAGAACAAAACGAAAAATATTTATTTATTAGATCCTAAAAATAGATTTTAGTGTAGGGCTTGAAAAAGCCTTATACTAAGGCTTTATTTTTCCATTTTTTACTTTTCCAACGATAAGTATTTGTAAGACCTCTTAGCCATTCATCTGCACAAAAACCTACCCAAATACCGATGATTCCTAATTGAAAATGAAAACAAAGAATATAGCCTAATGGAAGCGAAACACCAAACATGAAAATACAACCGCTTAAAAATGGAAATTTTGCATCACCACTTGCGCGTAAAGCATTAACCATAACAATATTAAAAGTTCTTCCAATCTCCAAAAAGATAGAAAGAGTAAAAAGAGGAAGCATAATTATTTTAATAGAATCAAGTAGATCAAGCATTTGCATTGTAAAATTTTTCATTAAAAAATTCAGTATAACAACCACAAAGGATGCCAAAAGACTGACATAAAGTGCAAACCAAGTGTGCTTATAAGCGACTTCAAAGTATTTTGCACCTGTGAGTTTACCTACAATAATTTCATTTCCCATACTGACGGATTGACCGATGAGCATGATTAGCAGTGAAATTTGAAAATAAATGGTCTGAACGCTTGTTTGTGCGGCTCCTAGTTCATTTACAAAAGAAAATGCAATGGTGTATTGAATGATCCAAAGTAGATTTTCTCCAGCACTAAAAGAACCAATATGAAGAATTTTTTTCAATACATCTTTTTGAAAATAAAAAATTTTTTTTAATGAGATTTTTATTTTTAGATAAAAGAGAAGAATTCCACCTAAAAGAAAAATAAGAAAAAAGCGACTAATGATTGTGCTAATTCCTATTCCTAAAAGTTCTAATTTTGTATAAGAGAGCATATAATAATTTAAAAAGATCATCATAATATTCATTAGCAAGGAAGCAAACATAACAAAGTGTGCAAGATTATAAACTCTTAAAATTGATGCAAGAATAATTCCGATAGATTCTAGACAAAGACATATTGATAGCATTTTGAGATATTCAGAAGCATGAGATAATAAATCTTCTGAGGTTTTGAGCAATAAAAGAAGGTAGGAACCAAAAAAGAAAATAAAAATTCCGCAAAAAAGTCCAATGAGAAAATTAAAACCAAGACTTTGATGCAGGGCATCAGAAGCAAGAGTTTTATTTTTTGCTCCTATAGCTTGAGCAATCACAATGCTGCAACCAATGGAGAGAAAGCTAAAAAGTGTAATAAATAGATTAAAAATTTGGTTACCAACACCCATTGAACCAACAAGGTAATTAGAGTGTCGAGTAACCATATAGGTATTAATCATTAAGGAAATATAGTGCAGGAATATATCAAAGAAAATAGGAATAGAAATCCTTTTTAAAGAAAGATTTTGTCCCATTATTTTTTCCTATCTTTATTGCTTGTCTAGAAAATTAAAATCACTAAAAGTATTTGCATGCAAGTTTGAAAAAGCATTTTTTAAGGATTTAAAGAATTCAGGATTGTCTTTTTCAAGATGATGCAAAAAGTTTTTTGTTGCTAATCTGGCAATTGGTGGTTTATCAGAATCTGGCTGTTTGGCTGGACAATTGCAATCAGGAGCAGTTTTAATGTTTTGAGAAGAAACAAAATCAATACTCTGTCTTTCTCGAATGTGAATGAGAGGACGAATAACCCACAGTCCATTTTCTGCTTTATATTTTGGTGGCATACTCCTTAGTGCGCCATTGTAAGTCAAATTCATAAAAAAACTTTCAGCTGCATCATCAAGATGATGAGCAATTGCAACTTTGTTGTAGCCATTTTCAAGTGCGTAAGAATATAAAGCACCGCGTCTCATTCGAGAACAAAAACTACAATAAGAGCTACCTTCTCGCCGTTTTTCCTTAATTGTATCAGCAATATTTGTATGATATATTTTGTGAGGAATACCTTGTCTTTGGCAGATCTCTGTAAGATAGCCAAAATCTTCTCCTAAGCCATAATGAATAGTGAGTGCTTGAAATTCAAATTTGAAAGGAGCGTGTCTTTGCATTCTCTCTAAAATACAGGCAAGCAAAATAGAATCTTTTCCTCCGCTTAATCCAAGCAGAACCCTGTCACCTTCTTCTATAAGTTGATATCGAGCATTGCTTTTGCCTACTGTGCTTAGAATTTTTTTACTTATTTGATATTTTTCTTGCATTAAGACCCCTTTAGAGCATTAATTTTTTTATAGAGTTCATCTTGTGAAATCAAATCGGTATTATATTTGATTATGATAAGTTTTTCACTCTCATTAATATAAGTTTCAATAACTCCATTTTGTTTTTGAATTTCATCTAAATAGGAGGTTTGTTGAGAATCTAGTGGCAGATAAAGATTTTTTTGTTTTTTGGGATTAGTGATAAACAAGATAGAAATAAGCCAAATGATACAAATGCAGACAACAACGATTGCGAGAGTTTGGAGTGGATAGTGGTGATAGAGTAAAGAGCCAAACATTCCACCAAAAAATGATCCGAGATAAGAAGCGGTTGTAAAATTTCCAAGAACAATACCTCTTAAGTGGGCTTTTGCATATTTACTTGTGAGAGATTGCATGATTGGTTCTAGTGTCGCAAATCCTATAAAAAAGATCAATACTGCAATAACAAAAATCCAAAAAGCATGATGAGAACTTGCAACTGCAATGAGAGAATAAGAGAGCAGAAAGAAAAGGATTCCAGAAACCAAAACAAGTTTTGGTTTATTGTGTTTTTCGGCTAAGATGCTTGCAGGAGCAAGTGAGAGAATTCCTATTAAAGCACAAGGGAGATATAATTTCCAAAGATCAGATTCTTGAAAATTAAAATAGTCCTTAAGGGTAAGTGGAATAACAATAAAAATAAGGGTCATGAACATTTTTTCTAAAAAGGAGCTGATATTCATCAGCCAGATATTTTTTCCCACCATACCCTCAAAAATTGATGGCTTAGAGTTGAATTTGTAAATGAGCTTTGGAGATTCTGGTACAAGCATAAAGAGCATAATAATTGAAATAAGAGTAAATAGGGCAGTGATCAAAAAGAGCCAGTTAGTGCCAAAGTATCCACCTACAATTGGTCCAATCACCATTGCAAGAATGAAGCTTAAAAAAATACCACCCCCAACAATAGCCATTGCTTTTGTGCGTTCTTCTTCTTTTACGAGATCGCTCACTTGTGCACTTACGACACCGCCAATCGCGCCAACTCCTTGTATCAATCTTCCAATTACGAGCATTTCAATATGGTGTGCAAATGCACAAATAAGGGAACCTATGAGAAAAATTATAAGCCCAATTGCTACGATAATTTTTCGATCATAACGATCACTGAGGATTCCAAAAGGGGTTTGAAAAAGTAGTTGTGTGAGATAGGCTCCACCAACTGCAAGACCAACTAGCATTGCATTGCTATTTTCAAAACTATTTGCATAGAGTGAAATAATGGGTAAAACGATAAAAAGTCCAAAAAATCGCAACATAATAATACCAGCAAGCGGAAGAGTTTTTTTAAACATTATTTAGCCTTAAAAAGAGATTTTTAGGTATGATTATAACCTTTGTAATTTAAATTTTGGGGTAATGATGAGTGAAAAAAAAGAGATAAAAATCATTATTGCAAGCAATAATGAGGGGAAAATTCAGGAGATTAAACAAATTCTTTTAGGATTTCAAGTTTGTAGTATGAGAGAAGTGGGGATAAGTTTAAAGCCCAAAGAGGACGCAGATAGCTTTTTAGGAAATGCAAAAATAAAAGCCCAAGCACTTTATACAGAAGTGTTAAGACAGAAACTTGAGGAAGATTTTTTTGTATTAAGCGATGATAGTGGTATTTGTGTTGATGCTTTAAATGGTGAACCTGGAATTTTTAGCGCTCGATATGCACAAGTGAAAAATAAGACGATAAAAGAGCCTAGCGATGAGGAAAATCGTCAATGTTTGATTTGGGCTTTGAAATCAAAAAATCTTGAAGAATCACAAGGATATTTTTTGGCAAGTATGGTTTTGATTGGAAAATATCATCACAAGGAAATCTATTTTGAGGCCGAAGGGAAAACACAAGGGAAATTTTTTACTCAAGAAAAAGGTGATTATGGTTTTGGGTATGATAGTTTATTTATTCCCGATAGTTTTTCTCGCACGATGGCAGAAATGGAATCAAAAGAGAAAAATAAAATCTCTCATCGCTTTAAAGCACTTAATCAAATTGCAAATCAACTAAAGGGTTATTTGAGTGAATAATCTTTTGTTGGTCGGCTATAAACCAGTTTTTATGACTTCAAATGCTTATTTATCCTCTTTGAAGAAAAAATATGCAATTTCATCAGGAGGGTATTTTGGAACGCTTGATCCTTTTGCTAAAGGAGTTATGATTCTTGCATTTGGTCAATTTACTAGACTTTTTCCCTATCTCTCAAAAACTTCTAAAACATATCGTGCCACTTTGTGGCTTGGTGCAAAAAGTCAGAGCTTGGATATAGAGAATATTCTCTCTGTTAAAGAAGTGCCAGAGGTTAGGCAAGAAGAGATTTTAGATATTTTTAAAACACTAAAAGGTGAAGTTACCTATATTCCTCCAAAATTTAGTGCAAAAAAAATTAATGGAAGGCGTGCCTATGAGCTTGCGAGGAAGGGGATAGATTTTGATCTTAAAGCTGTTAAAATGGAGATCTTTGAATTAAAATTATTGTGTTACCAGCATCCATTTGTTACTTTCGAAGCAAAAGTGAGTGGTGGATCTTATGTAAGGAGCATTGGAGAAATGATTGCTCAGAAGTTGGGTTTAAATGGAATTTTATCAAGTTTAGAGAGGATAGAAGAATGTGGAGTAAGGCTTGATCAGAGTCAGGAAAAAAAAATAAATCCATTAGAAATTTTAAAAATGCCAGTTGTGAGAGATGAACGCCTCCAAACTTTTGTTGAAAATGGAAAGAAAATTCAGTTAGAAAATTATGAGAATGGGTTTTATGTACTTGATTTTAGAGATTTTTTTTCTATAATTGAAGTTAAAGAAAGCAATGTGAAATATTGTTTAAATAGGATTTTAAAATGTTAATCTTGTCAAGAAAGATTGAAGAAAGAATTGTTATCGGAGATGATATCATAGTGAAGGTAATTTCTGTTGATAGAGGAAATGTAAAACTTGGTTTTGAAGCTCCGCCTAACACTTTAATTCTGCGCGCAGAGCTAAAGGAAGCGGTTGAGGAAGAAAATAAAAAAGCACAAAATGAGACAAGCAAAGATGTACTTGATTCTCTCGGTAAGCGCATTAAACATTAAGAATTAGAGGTAGCAATGATTTTCAGAGCTTTTCCTAAAGTGAATGTCTTTTTAAAAATTGTTGGACAAGATGAGAATGGATATCACCTTTTAGATTCTCGTTTTTGTTTGGCATTGGGAAAAACTTATGATTTAATTGAAGTAAGAGAATCGGGATCCTTTGTTATTAAGGGCGATTTTGATTGTTCGTTAGAGTCAAATTTAATGTATCGCGCTATAGCAACTTTGAGAAATTATCTCGGAGAAACTCGGGGGCGTATTTTAAACTTTTTAAACATAGAAGTAGAAAAAAGAATTCCTGTAGGAGCTGGACTTGGTGGCGGTAGTGCTGATGCAGGAATGTTGCTCTATCATCTTAATCAAGAATATTTTAATATTCCAGATGAAAAAATGTATGAAATTGCAAGAATATTAGGTGCAGATGTGAGTTTTTTTTATTCTCAAGCAAAAAGTGCAAATGTTTATGGAGTGGGCGAATTGATAGAAGTCTTTGAGGAGGATTTATTGGAATTTGAGATCTTTACTCCTGAAATTTCCTGTAATACTAAGGAGGTTTATTGTGCTTATGATGATTATCCTCATAATCACCTTTCGTCTTATGTTTATCGAGGGTTATCCGATAAGACAAGTCTTGAAATTCTAAAAACTCACGATCGTTTTGAACTTAATGATCTTTTAGCGCCAGCTTTGATGAGGTATTCTGATTTATCAGTCATTGAGCAAGGTTTAGGGCATGAGTGGTTCTTCAGTGGGAGTGGATCGAGTTTTTTTAGAATTAGAAAGACAAATCAAACCAGCAGGATGTGGTGATGAAAATCATTGCAAATAATAAGAAAGCATTTTTTGATTATGAAATTATTGAAAAGTTTGAAGCTGGAATTGTTTTATTTGGATCAGAAGTAAAAGCATTAAGGCAAACAAGAGTAAATTTAAAAGATAGTTTTGTTAAGATCATTAAATCAGAGGCCTTTGTTTTTAATATGCATATTTCTTGTTTAGAAACAGCTTATGCTTATTATCGTCCAAAAGAAACAAGAGAAAGAAAGCTTTTATTACACCGAAAACAAATCGATAGACTTTTTGGCATGGTTAGCGCAGATGGCTTGAGTATTGTTCCTTTAAGAATTTATTTTAATTCCAAAAACAGAGCCAAGGTAGAAATTGCTCTTGTTAAGGGTAAAAAAATTCACGATAAACGCGAGAGTATCAAAAGAAAGATGTTAGATAGAGAAGCTCAGGCAAGCTTAAAAAATTATGCAAAAAGAATTTGATTTCAGATAGAAAAAGAGGAAAAGATGAAAGAATGGGTTGATTATGGAGTTTTAGGATTTTTAATATTTTTGTCAGTGATTGTTATTGCTGTGGGGATTGAGCGCATTTGGTTTTATGCTACATTAAGAGTAGATGATTATGAGGACAAAAGACAGCTAGAGCTGGATTTGCATAAACGCTTGACTTTGATTGCCACAATCGGATCTAATGCTCCTTATGTAGGACTTTTAGGAACGGTGGTGGGTATTATGGTAACTTTTATGGGTATCAGCCAGTCTTCTTTGAATGATACCCAAGAGATTATGCAAGGGCTTGCATTAGCACTTAAGGCAACTGCAATGGGGTTGGTGGTGGCAATTCCATCTGTGGTATTCTATAATTTTTTGGTTCGTAAATCCGAAGTTATTTTAGCAAAATGGGATATATATCATCACCCTATTAAACCGCATATTTCCAAGAGGCTTGATAGAGAATGAAAAAAATTGATTCTTTAAATCTTGTTCCATTCATTGATATTATGTTGGTTTTATTGGTGATTGTTCTTACTACTGCCTCATTTGTTACAACTTCAAAGCTTCCAGTAGCTGTGCCTCAAGTTGATCAAAATTCATCTAAAAATCATCAAGATATTAAGAAAAAACAGGTTGGCATCACGATTAATCAAAGGGGAGAATATTTTATCAATGATCAAAAAAGTAATTTAGAAGATTTAAAGTCAGCATTGGCTACTTATCCAAAAGACACTCCTATTGTGCTAAGAGGGGACAAAGAAAGTAATCTTGATAGCTTTATACAAATTTTTGATGTTTTGCAAAACCTTGGGCTTAAAGAGGTTTATGTTGTCGTGGAAGAGAAAAAATTAAAATAAGTTAAGGAAATAATGTATCTTTTATTTTCTAAAAGAGAATAAAAAAAGCATTTCTTGTATTTTGGCTTTTGTTTTTTGAGTATAATGATGGGGTTTATTTTATCTAAAATAAGGGAGATGTATGGAATATATTCAGAATTACAATCCACTAGGAAATGTTTGGTTTAGTGCTCTTGTAGCATCTTTGCCTATCATATTATTTTTTGTTTGTTTGGTTGTCTTTAAACTTAAAGGGCATGTGGCTGGTTTTCTGACAGCTTTGAGTGCAGCATTGATAGCATCTTTTGTATATGATATGCCATTGGATAAAGTGGGTGCAAGTTTATCTTATGGATTTTTATCAGGATTATGGCCTATTGCGTGGATTATCATTGCAGCAATCTTTTTATATAAACTTTCAGTAAAATCAGGCTATTTTGATATTTTGCGCGATAGTATCATTGCAATTACTCCAGATCAGAGAATTCAAGTTATTCTAATTGGGTTTTGTTTTGGAGCTTTCTTGGAAGGAGCAATTGGGTTTGGGGGTCCTGTTGCTATTACCTCCGCTCTTTTGGTAGGGTTTGGTTTGCGACCTTTACAAGCAGCTGGTTTATGTATGATTGCAAATACTGCTCCAGTTGCCTTTGGTGCTGTTGGCATACCAATCACTGCGATGGCAAATTTAGTTGGAATTCAAGCGATTTCTATTTCTGCTATGACTGGGGTAATGCTTGTTCCTTTTTCTATTTTTATTCCTTTTTTCCTTGTTTTTCTCATGGATGGCTTGAAAGGAGTGAAAGAAACTTGGCCTGTATTAATTGTTGCAGGAGTTAGCTTTGCTGTCGTTCAGTGTCTTGCTTCAATCTATCTTGGACCAGAATTACCAAGTATTGCATCGGCAATTGTTTCTATTGTTGCTACTGCTGTCTTTTTGAGATTTTGGCAACCTAAGCATATTTTTAAATTCAAAACTGATTCAAATGAAGTCAAAGAAGTGAAAGAAGTTAAGAAGTATAGTTTTGGAAAGATTCTTCAAGCTTGGTCTCCGTTTATTGTTTTAGTGATTGTGATTGTGATTTGGACTTCTGATCCTTTTAAAGCTTTGTTTTCGCAAGGTCAAGTGTTTAGTCACACAAACTTTGGAATTCATTTCAAAGCTTTAGAAACAGTTTTTCAAATACCGCCTGTTGTGGAGGCACAAAAAGCTGTTAAATCTGTGTTTGCCTTTCCTTTGGTTAATAATGTTGGTACCGCAATTTTAGTAGCCGCAATCATTACCATTTTTATGTTGGGTGTTAAAGTCAGCTCAGCGGTTGTAACATTTATTGAAGTTCTCAATGAAATGAAATTTGCTGTCTTGACAATCGGGCTCGTGCTTGCGTTTGCTTTTATTGCAAATAATAGTGGTATATCCGCATCTCTTGCTTTAGCATTAGCGCACACTGGTAATGCGTTTGCATTTTTCTCACCTTTTGTTGGTTGGCTGGGTGTATTCCTAACAGGAAGTGATACAAGCTCAAATCTTCTCTTTGGAACATTGCAACAAATCACGGCAAAAGGTCTTAATATGCCAGAAATTTTATTCCTTGCTGTTAATACAGTTGGTGGGGTTGTAGGAAAAATGATTAGTCCTCAAACAATAGCAATTGTTTCTGCCTCTGTTGGATTGGTTGGTAAGGAATCTGATCTTTTCCGATTCACAGTAAAATATTCACTCATTTTTGTAGTCTTCATTGGTTTGATGACTGCTTTCATTGCTTTTGTTGTTCCAGATATGGTGCCTAAAGTTTAATTCATTTTTATTGAACCTTGCTTTTCTTAAAAAGAAGCAGGGTTTAAATATTCTCTCAGTTTTTCTCTATAGTTTCAAAAAGCTTCAAAAAATATTGTATAATAGCCACTTTATCTTTTAAAATATTTTTTAGTAAGGAATAGGCTTATGAAAAGAACATATCAACCTCATAACACACCTAGAAAAAGAACTCATGGTTTTCGTGCGAGAATGAAGACAAAAAATGGACGCAGAGTAATTTCTGCAAGAAGAGCAAAGGGAAGAAAGCGTTTAGCGGTTTGATTTGCAAACTTTAAAAAATAAACAGGATTTTGATTTTGTCTATAAAAATGGCAAAAGGCTTTATTCTAGAAGTTTTTTTATTTTTGTCTATAAAAATCAAAAACAATCTTTAACTTCGATAGGATTAAGCGTATCAAAGAGAGTGGGTAATGCCTGTAAGCGTAATTTGATCAAAAGGCGTTTAAGGGCATTGTGTAGGGTTCATCTAGATAAAATTCAAGGGTTGTCTTTGATTTTTGTTCCGAAAGCTGAGATTCTTGGACTTGGTTTTTTTGAAATTGAGAGGGATTTTTTAAAATGTTTGTGTTACTTAAGCAAATCCAAGAAAAGATGAGATTTTTAGCTTTAAAGCTAATTTGGCTTTATCAAAGATTTATTTCTCCAATGCTTTGCAATCATTGTCGTTATTATCCTAGTTGTTCAGAATATGCAAAATGGACTCTAAAAAATAACTCTTTTTTGATTTCTTGTCTTTTGATTTCTTTTCGTATTTTGCGATGTAATCCATTTTTTGCGGGGGGAATTGATTATCCTATTAGATATAAAAAAATAATTCCAAATTATTCTAAACCATGTGAAGTTTTATTTTGGTTTATTCCTTTATCTGGTGTTAGAGGTCAAACCTTTCCATTATTGCAAAATAAATTTTTAATTATTAAATCTCTAAGGAAGTTTCATGAAAGATGATTCTAATTTGCGTGTTATTTTGGCCATCGTTATTTCATTTGTTTTTATTGCGGTTTATGGGCATTTCTTTTCAAATACAACATCGGTTTCAAATCCTCAAAAAAATGTGACAGAAGCCCAGCAGAATTCAAGTCCAAAGCTAAATCAAAACCAGGCAGATATAGGCCATTCTCCTGTGGCTTTACAAGATGAAGGTAAAATCATTAGTCAGATCAAGTCAGATAGTTTTGAAATTGATGTTGATACTCTTGGAAGAATTTCACAAGTTTATCTCAAAGATAAAAAATACACCGCCAATGCAAGAGAATTAGGTTTTTTTGATCACATTAAAATTTTATTTGGAATGATGAAAAAACCAGAAGTTAAAGATAAGCTTCCTCTGCTTCAATATGGATCTGTTAAACCACTTGAGATGAGATTTCAAGATGAAAAAATCAATAAAGAGGCTTTTGAAACCCCCTATGTGGCTTCGAAAAAAGAAATTTTGATGAACACTAATGATTCGCAGGTTTTAGTTTTAACACAACGACTCAAAGAGGTTGAGATCAAAAAAATTCTTACTTTTCATCGTGATTTGAGCTATGATATACAAATTCAGGTTAGTGACCCACGCTTAACTTATTTTATTACCAATGGTGCGAGACCGATCACTGATATGGAAAATTATGCTTTTAATGGAGTAATTTTAGAAAAGAATGATGAAAAGATCGAAAAAATTGAAGACAAGGATGCAAAGGATAGTAAAGAATTTAGTGGGGTTAAATTTATTGCAAGTGTGGATCGATATTTTACAACTTTATTTTTTGAAAAAAAACAAAGTTTATCAACGATTGTTGATGGAGATATGAAGAAAAATCCAATTCCATATGTCTATGCAAAAGGCGAGCTAGAACTCGGTGGATATATTGGGCCAAAGGATTATGGTATTTTACAATCTATCCAACCATCTTTAAAAAATGTGATTGAATATGGAATGATGACCTTTTTTGCAAAACCACTTTTCTTGTTGCTAAATTTTTTGCATCAGTATATTGGAAATTGGGGTTGGGCAATCATTGTTTTAACGATTATTGTTAAGCTTATTTTGTATCCATTGAGTTTCAAGGGAATGGTGAGTATGCAAAAGCTAAAAGAGCTGACTCCGAAAATGAAAGAAATTCAAGAAAAATATAAAGGTGATCCACAAAAGCTACAAGCGCATATGATGCAGCTTTATAAGAAACACGGTGCAAATCCACTGGGCGGTTGTTTGCCATTGATTATTCAAATACCTATTTTTTACTCTATTTATCGAGTTTTATACAACTCTGTTGAACTAAAGAGTGCAGAATTTATTTTATGGATTCATGATCTATCAGCGATGGATCCATTTTTTGTATTGCCTATCTTGATGGGAGCATCAATGTTTTTACAGCAACATCTAACTCCTTCGGGGATTACAGATCCAATGCAGGCAAAAGTTTTTAAAATGTTACCTGTCATTTTTACAGTATTTTTAATTTTCTTTCCAGCTGGATTGGTTTTGTATTGGACAATAAATAATATTCTTTCAATTTTACAACAGCTTTCAATCAATTATATGCTTGAACGCAAAAAACAACAGGAGATTACATTGCATAGGGGGATGCACAAAGATGAAAAAAATTAGTATGAGGACTCTTGAGGAGGCAATTGTTCAGGCTTCAAAGGATTTTGATTGTTCAGTGGTTGATTTGAACTATGAGGTGATACAAGCACCAAGTAATGGATTTTTGGGATTTTTTAAAAGAGATGCAATTATCGTTGCTGATTGTAAAAAAAACCAGCAAGTTGTTCAAAAAAATCAAAAATCAGACAGCTTAGATTCTATAGAGTCAGATGAATGCAGTCTTGAAAATAAGGAGAGTTCTAAGCAATTAGATGAAACAGATAGCGAAAAAAAAGCCAAAAAAGTTTTGCATAAAGATATGAATCAAAAAAGCACTTCGTCTATTCTTGATAAAAAAAATATAGAGAGTGATTGCATAGAGATAGAGAGAGAAGTTAAGAGGTTGTTGAGTTATATGCCATATGATCTTGATTGTATTGAGGTCAGATCATATGGAAAGAATATCGTAGAGATTTATATTGATGGAAAAGATGCACCACTTTTAATTGGAGAAAAGGGATATCGTTATAAAGCCTTCTCTTATCTTTTATTTAGTTGGATACAGCCAACTTATAATTATAATGTAAGGCTTGAAGTTGCTCAGTTTTTGAGACTTCAAGAGGGGATTGTAGAAGATTACATTCAAAGTATTCGTCATAAAATAGAAACTAACCGAGAGTTTAGGACAAAAAATTTGAGCGGTGTTTTAGGATTGATTGTTGCAAGGCGTTTGCGTGAGCTTTATCCAGGTCGATTTGTGAGCTTAAAAGAAGATAATGAAGATTTTTATGTTTTGATTAGTGACTTTAAATGAGAGATACCATTGTTGCAATTTCGACTGCTTTAGGAACAGGCGCAATAGGTATAGTGCGTTTAAGTGGATCTGATTCTCTTAAAATCGTTCGCCAGATAACCAAAAAGGTGGATTTTAAACCTAGGTATGCTCATTTGTGTAAAATCTATGAGGATGATGAGCTTTTAGATGAGGGAATAGTTATTTATTTTCCTGCACCAAAAAGTTATACTTGCGAAGATATGTGTGAAATTCAATGTCATGGTGGAATGATTTTATCTCGTGCAATTTTGCAATTATGTTTAAAGCTTGGTGCAAGAATAGCAATGGCAGGAGAATTTACAAAACGAGCTTTTTTAAATGGACGCATTGATTTGTCGCAGGCTGAAGCAGTTGCTCGTTTAATTGAGTCTCAAAGTTTGAAGTCTAGCAAACTTTTAGTGCGACAGCTAAAGGGAGGGTTAAGTGATTTTGTAGAGAGTAGTCGGAAAGATTTGATCGAGACTCTTGCATCTTCTGAAGTGATGATTGATTATAGCGAAGAAGATATTCCTGATGATATGTATCAGAGTGTATTGAAAAAAATTGATTCTTTATATCAGAAATTGCAACAAACTCTAGAGTTTTCTCAGATGAGGGCAGGAACTTTAGATGGAATAAAGCTTTGTATAGTAGGAAAGCCAAATGTTGGAAAAAGTTCTTTGCTTAACGCACTTTTATTGGAAGAAAGGGCTATTGTATCAGATCAGGCAGGAACCACTCGTGATGCAATTGAAGCGCAATTAAATATTGATGGAAATATCATTAAAATTGTTGATACAGCAGGTATCAGAGAAGCAGATAATCAAATTGAGCAAATAGGTATTGAGCGCACTTTAAAGGCAATGAAAGAGAGTGATGTGATTTTAGCAGTTTTTGATTTATCAAGAATTTTTGATGATCAAGATGAAAAGATTTTATCGTATCTGCAGGAATTTCAAACAAAAGACAAGATTTTTGTTTTTAATAAGAATGATTTAGAATTGAGATTAAATAGAGATGCTTTCATTAAGCTTAATGCACATTCCATTGAGTTGAGCGTGTCTGATCATTTGGATATTTTAAAATTAAAAGAATTAATCACCAGAATCATTGAAAAAAACTTTTCATCACAAGATAATTTTTTATTGAGCAGTGATTATCAGATTCAAGCTGTTCAAAAAACAATTTTAGCATTGTCTGAAGCAAAATTATGTTGGAAAAATGCAGAGCTAGAATTTTTTTCTTATCACATACAAGAAGCAATCAAGATGATTTCTTTGTTGATTAAACCTTATGAAATTGATGAGATGTTTGATGAAATGTTTAGTAATTTTTGTCTGGGAAAGTAAATAAAATATTCTCTCTTAGAAGAGAGAATATAATTTGAAGCTATTGCTAGAAAGCATAGCTTACAAAAAAGACTACAGATCTTCCTGGAGCACTTTGTCTGCCTGCAGGACTTGTTCCAATCCCTCGAAAATAATAATTGGCATTAAAAATATTATTCACTGCAATTGAAGCATCAATTTTTTGCTTCCCTTGCTTCCATAGAGTTCGTGAAATTTGAGCATTGAAGACAAAATAATCAGGCAATTCACCCGCTTTCCCATCAGCTGTTTCTGCTTTTGTATTGAGGATATCAGAGTAGCTTTTAGAGTAGTAGAATCCAGAAATACCGATAGTTGCAAATTTGGGTATGTCATAAGAAATATCAAAATTAAAACTATGTGGAGAAACATAAGGAAGTAATTTGCCATAAATGTCTTGTTGCGAACTCGGATTTATTTTATGGTTAGAAACTCTTGCGTCTGTAAAAGTATAAGATGCATGAATGTTGAGCCCATTGACTGGAGAGGCGTAGAGCTCAATTTCGGCACCTTGAGAGATGGCTGAGATTCCATTATCTGTAGCAAATCTTCCGATACGATAATTGTCTGCAAAAATTGCAAAATAATTTGCATTAATACTAAAATTTGATGAAATAAAGTATCTTACTCCTCCTTCAGCATTTTGAAATCCTGTGATATAGGGGAAATCAAGACCAGTAATATCGCCTGTTTGAGGTGGTAAGAAAGATCGACTATAGTTTGCGTAAATGATGATATCTTTGATGGGTTTATAGGAAATAGAAACAGCTGGATTGAATTGGTTTGAAGTGCTTTTGCTTGATACTCCAACAAGACCTGTATCAAGGAATTCATAGCGTAGTCCTGGATTGATTGTAAGAGTATCCCATAGCTTTATCTCATCGCTAATATAAAAAGCATAGTATTGATTTTTGTAGGTTTTATCTTTTCCTGTGGGATTTCTCATAGCATTTCGAAAAGTTGCCTGTTGGACTCCTTCATAAACAAATCGACCTCCTATGATGATGTTTTGCTTGATGGAACCTGAGGTGATATTGAAGTTTACTTTGGGCTCGACTGTATGGACAATAAACTTTCTGATATTATCCGTAATGGTTGTGCCTGCTTGCGCTTCGACTTGATTGTATTGATCATCAATTCTAAAATTTCGTAAAACATTGTGAAAATAGTAATTAAAAGAAAAATTACCATCAAAGTTTTCTCCACTTCCAAAAAACCAATTATAAGTTAAGCCCGTGCGTTGAGCAGTTCCGCTATTGAGTTGATTTGGGCGTAGGTTTTGAAATCGATTTTGATGATATTGTGTGGGAGAAAGAGCTCCTGCATCTTTGGCATAGTAATTGTAATACTGATAGAAGGCATTGAAAATATGATTTGGATTAATTTTATAGATACCGCGAACCATATAATTTTGAACTTCTGTTGGAGTGTTTTCTCTGAAGCTTTGTCCTCCGATCACATCAGCTTGAAGATCGATACCAAAATGTTCATTAATCATACCTCCTGTTTTTAAGTAAGTATCATAGAGAGCATTGCTAGCAAAATTTCCATTTTGAGAATGAAACACCCCTGTATCATTGTCCCAAAAAGTAATTCTTTCTGCAATAATGCTTTCCCAGTTTTCTGAAATAGGCTTTGAAATGACATTTAAAACCCCACCAAAAGTATTGGGTCCATATTGAACACTAGCTCCCCCTTTTATATAGTCGATATGATCAACCATCATAAAATTGACAGGGAAAAGAGCAAGTTCAATGTTAGAATAAGGGCCACCATAAACATTGTTTCCATCTAGCAAAATCAATCCCGTGTTGCTGTGACCATTTCCAGCCCCTCCAAAACCTCTGAATTCAAGTTTGGGCAGAATGCCAGCACCACTATAATCCCTAACTTGTATTCCTGGAATTGTTTGTAATGCAGAATCAATTGTGCCTTGAGCAGTTTTTGTGAGTTGCATATTAGAAAGAATAGTCCGGCTACCTGCATTATTTTTTACATCTTCGCTTTTCCAGCTTGTCCCGTCCATAGAGGTATCAGAAGTTGTGATTGAATCAAGCATATTATCTTGAATTTTTTGATCTTGAGCCAAAACCGCGGATAAACAGCAAAGATAGAGTAATGATTTTCTCATAAAAAATCCTTTAAAGTGTAATGGTTTTAGATCTATGATATTATGATAATCATTATTAAAATTAGCTTAAAATAAAGTCAATAGAATTTAAAATGTTAAAAAATGATAAAAATATGTTGAGTTTTATTGAAAAATAATTTAAAAAAAATTAACCTTTTTGACGAAATAAGACTGATAATTTATCTAAAATGAAAGATTTTGTAATTACTATATAAGCTTTGGTTAAAAATTCTTTGACAATTTGATTAGAAAATATGATTTGGCAGTCTTCTTTATTTTGCTAGAAAAAGTTTTAAAGTCATTTGGTTAGATTTTTATTTTTGATAATCTGTTTTGCTGATATTTAAAAAATTTAAACCCACTAATGATTAAATAACAACTAAAACCCACTGGTTTTGCTATGCTTGTAAATTTATCTTAAAAAATTGATTAAAATTTTATTACAATTTGAGTTTGAGAAGTTCTTTTGGAACTTTAACCACTGTTTTAAAAACACGATCCTGATAATTATTTGTAATAATTCCACCAGCGTGAACATCATAGTCAAAAAAAATTGCAAGCATTCCAGCTTGTAATAAAAGTTTTGAAGTTTTTTCAAAATCCTGATGATAGTTGATTACATCGCGATCGTGATAATGTGCAGATTCTTTAAAGTCTGTTTTATCTCCGATTAAGAATAACTCTTGGTGTTGAATGACAAGTTGAAAATCTACATATTGAGTGTGAGTTTCAAAAATAGCAAAATCGCGATCTTTTAGACAATAACTTTGTTCGATTGCAAACATTCCATCGCCTAATGGAATTTTATTTTCTCCTTGTGTTTGCAAAATACGCTTAAAAATAGAAGAATTATGATTTTGCGCTTCAAAGAGATAAGAATATAAATTTTGGATCGCTTGAGTTTTTTTAAAGAGATTCTCAAGGGACTTGAGTTTGCCAAATACTGCCATGTTTTCACCTCTTATATTTGGTTTTTATCTGTTATAATGTAGCGTAATTATAGTAAAGAATAAATAAAAGGCACGAGCTAATGAATATAGAATTTTCAAAAAGAGCCAAACTTCCAACGCGTTTTGGTAGTTTTTTAATTCAGAGCGTGAGAGAAAATAGGTTAAATGAAGACAAAAAAGAACATTTGATTGTTTTTACTCCGGTTATGGGACAGGTTCCTGTGGTGCGTGTGCATTCTGAATGTTTAACAGGCGATGTTTTTGGTTCATTGAAATGTGATTGCGGTGGAGAGTTGGCCTTAGCGATGGAAAAAATTGCTAAAGCTCCTGATGGTGGAATGCTTATTTATTTGCGTCAAGAAGGAAGGGGGATTGGAATTTTTAATAAGGTTAATGCCTACGCACTTCAGGATAATGGACTTGATACGGTGGAGGCAAATGAGGCTTTGGGGTTTCCAAAAGATGCGAGAGATTATGAGATCGTAGGAGAAATTTTTAAAGAATTTCAATTCAAACAGGTTGAGCTTTTGACTAATAACCCAAAAAAAATTGAGGCACTAAAGAAATACGCTAATGTGGTGCGTTCTCAGATTATCATTCAACCTAATTGTCATAATGAGCATTATTTATCGGTTAAAAAGAATAAACTCGGTCATCTTCTTTAAAAGTGAACTTGAATTTCAAAAATGAGGAGAAGCTATGTTGGTTGATTTTAAAGATGCTTATCGTATGGTTTTGGAATCAAACATTAAGATTATAGGGAGCCAAAGGGTTGATTTTAGCTCTTCACTCCATCGAGTGCTAGCAAGGGATATAATCGCAGAACAAAATATGCCGTTGTGTGCGGTTTCAAATATGGATGGTTATGCGTTTAGTTTTGATGATTATGAATTGTTGAAGAATCAGGGTTTAAGAATTCTTGATTTTAATCCAGCAGGTAGTCAGAAAACAATTTTACAGAGGGGTGGTGCGATCAAAACGCTTACTGGTGCAATGATGCCAGAAAATAGTGATACGATTGTTATCATAGAGCAGGTAGAGCAATATCAAGGAATGCTTAAACTTAAAGATAACACCTCCTTTTTGCAAAGAGGGCAGTGGGTGCGTCAGGTCGGTGATCATTATTGCCAAGGTGAAAAGTTGCTTGATAGGGGAACAAGAATACGCGCTTATGAAATTGGTTTATTAGCAGAGTTAAATCAGAGTTTTGTTTCTGTTTATCAAAAACCTAAGGTAGGGATTTTATCTAGCGGGAATGAAGTTATTGAAGTGGGTCAGGAAAGAGATCATTTAGGTCAAGTGCGTAGCGTTAATCAACACCTTTTGAGCGCGATGATTCAAGAGATGGGTGGGATCCCTATCATTAAAGAGATATGTCAAGATGATTTTGAAATGCTTGAGAGGCTATTTGTTGAGCTGTTGGAAGAGTGTGATTTGATTGTAACCACTGGAGGAATGAGTAAGGGAGATTTTGATTTTACGCAAGATGTGATAAAAAAATATGCAAATGTGGAGTTTCACGGAATCAATGTTAAGCCAGGAAAACCTACTCTGTTTGCAATGAGTAAGCAAAAACAACCAAAACCTATTCTTGGCTTACCTGGTAATCCTAATGCCTCTGCTTTAATGTTTTACCTATTTGGTGGAGCAATCATTGAAAAATTTTTTGGTTTAAAAAAAGAAATACCGCAATTAAAGGCTGTATTGGATACGCCAATCAAGCGCAGTGATTCTCGTTTAGAATTTCGTAGCCTAGAACTCCGAATTAAAGATGGGGTTTATTATGTGAGTGAAGAGTCAAAGAAAAGTAATCAGAGTGCAATCATTAATAATCTTTGCAATCAAAGCGCCCTTGCAGTTTTAAAAGAAAATGATTTAGACTTAGATAAGGGAAGCCAAGTAGATATTATTTTATTTTGATTTGAAGGAGAAGAAATGGTTAGAGTAGAGTTTATGGGACCAATCCAAATGCCAAGTCAAGAGTTTGATGTTGCAAGTTTTGAAGAGCTTAGGGAGTGTTTGCTAAAAATACCAGAAGTTTCTCAGTGGTTAGAATCAAGTGCAATTGCAGTAAATGATAAGATGATCCACTCTCTTGATGTGCCTTTGAAAGATGGAGATAAGGTGGTGCTTTTACCTCCTGTTTGCGGGGGTTGAAAATGCTAGAGATTTACCAAGGAGCTTTGCCAACTCAAAGGCTTTATAAAAAGTTTGAAGACCAAGCGAGAAAGCACAATTATGGTGCGAGTTGTATTTTTGTAGGATTGGTAAGAAAAGAAGATGATATTGATGGTTTAAGTTTTGATATCTATCAGCCCCTGCTTGAAACTTGGTTTCAAGAGTGGTGTATCCGGCTTCAAAAAAAAGAGGTTATCTTGTGTATGGCTCATTCTTGTGGAGATGTTTTTATCGGAGAGAGTTCCTTTATGTGTGCTTTGTTATCCTCTCAGCGCAAAAATGCATTGGAGGTATTTGATGAGTTTGTTGAAGATTTTAAACATCGTGCCCCTATTTGGAAATTTGATCTTAAAAACTCAAAGAGAGTCTTTGCAGCCTCTCGGTCTCATCCTTTGCCAAGTAGTGGAATTTTGGCATAAGGATTGAGAATGCAAGCAAAAATTGTTGCTTTTTCTGGCATTAGCAATAGTGGTAAAAGCACATTGATTCAGAAATTAATCACTGAAGTTTTTTGCCATCAAAAAATTTTAGTCATTAAGCATGACCCAAAAAATAAGGCTGTTTTTGATACTCAAGGCAAGGATAGTGAAAAATTTTTTAACTCGGGTGCAGATGTTATACTTAGTTCTCCTATAAAGATAGCTTTCTTTTCTCATTATCCCAAAGAGGTCAAAACAATTTTGCAAGAAAATCAAAATCAATATGAATATATTTTTATTGAAGGGTATAAAGATTTTGTTTGTCCAAGAATTTGTGTAATTCGAAAGCAATGGGGTGAGATCATTAAGCAGGAGTTAGAGTTTGCTCAAGCAATTGCAACAGATGATAGAGATTTAAGAAGAATTTATCAAAATTATGATATCTTGGAATTGGATAAAACCAAGGAAATTGGCAATTGGATCATTGGAAATGCGAAGACACTAGATGAAGTTTTAAGCATGAAAAGGAGTTAATGAGATGGATTTAATAAAGATAGGTATTATTACAGCAAGCGATAGAGCATATGCTGGAATTTATGAGGATATATCAGGTAAGGCCATACAGGAAGTTTTAAGTGCTTATATCAAAAATCCTTGCGAATTTATTTATCGTTTGGTTAGTGATGATGAAAAGACATTGATTGTGACTATGAAAGAATTGAGTGATGAAGTTGGGTGTGATTTGATTGTAACCACTGGAGGAACAGGTCCATCAAAAAAAGATGTGACCCCAGAGGCCACGGAGGCAGTGTGTGAAAAAATGCTACCAGGTTTTGGAGAATTGATGCGTCAAGAGAGTCTAAGGTATGTTCCTACAGCTATTCTATCTCGTCAAACTGCGGGGATCAGAAAAAATAGCTTGATAGTCAATCTGCCAGGCAAGCCCAAAAGCATTGAAGAGTGTCTTCAGGCGGTATTTCCAGCAATCCCTTATTGTATTGATTTAATTGATGGTGGCTATATTGAGGCAAATGAAGAAAAGATAAATGTGTTTCGTCCAAAGAATGCTTATCGTAAAAAAATACAAGAAGTATAGAGGCATAAATGAATAATTTAAAAATCACTCATCTTAATGACAAAAATCAACCAAAAATCGTTGATATTAGTCATAAGGCACCAAGCAAAAGAGAAGCGGTAGCAAGCGGGGTAATTTATGTTAGTAAGGAGGCCTATGAGGCTGTAAAAAATCAAACTACAAAAAAAGGAGCTGTCTTACAAACAGCAGTAATTGCTGCGATTATGGGAGCAAAAAAGACTCACGATCTCATTCCGATGTGCCATCCTTTATTGATTCAAAGTATTGATGTGGATATAGAACAAAATAAAACAAACTATAGTTTTAAATTGTATGTTTGCATTAAAGTTGAAGGAAAAACAGGGGTTGAAATGGAAGCATTAACAGCTGTAAGTATCGGTTTATTGACTATTTATGATATGCTAAAAGCAATTGATAAGTCAATGATAATCGGACAAATACAACTTGAATCTAAAAGTGGTGGCAAGAGTGGTGATTTTAAACGAGAGCAATGAGTTTGGTTATTGCTCCATCGGAATTCCAAGAGAATCAAACTCTTCAATGTTTTCCTTTAAAAAATAGACATTCTTGATTCCATCATAAAGTAAGGTTTCAGTATAGATACGAGCTGTATTGCCGTGATAGCAATAAAGAAGAATTTTTTTATCAGAATGTTCTTTTGCGATATAGCCAATTCTTTTGATATCACGCACACAGATGGCATCTTGTATATGAGATTGTTGAAAATCCTCCAAATGACGGATATCAATGATGAGATAATCTTTCATTTTTGAATGTATATCTTGAAACTTTAGGCCACGTCCTAGCATATCAACAATCCTTTTAATTGAAATTTTAGATAGAATACAACATTTTTAAAAATAAATGAATAAAAGTTTTGACTTAAGGAGTATCAAGGCAAATGGATATCGCACAAGAATCGTTTTCAAAAAAGATTTTAGAAGCAAAGACACTTGCTGATTTAGAAGCAGTGAGAATAGAGTTTTTTGGTAGAAAGGGTAGTATCACTCAGCAATTTGCAACCCTTAAGGATCTGAATGGAGAAGAAAAAAAGGAAGTAGCAAAGCGATTAAATCTTTTGAGGGCAGATTTTGAAAAGCAATTTTCTGAAAAGAAACTTGTGCTTGAAAATCAGGCTTTACAAGCTACACTTTTGAGCGAAAAGATCGACCCAAGCTTATTTTATACCACTGCAAGAAGAAGTGTCGGACATCCTATTAATTACACAAAGGATCGTATCATTGAATACTTCAGAAATTTAAACTTTGATTTATGTGTTGGCCCATTGGTAGAAGATGACTTCCATAATTTTCAGGCTCTAAATTTGCCTGAATATCATCCTGCTCGTGATATGCAAGATACATTTTATTTTAAAGATTTTAAACTTTTAAGAACACATACTTCGCCAGTTCAAATCAGAACAATGTTGTCCCAAAAACCTCCTATTAAAATGATTTGCGCAGGAGCTACTTTTCGAAGAGACTATGATTTAACTCATACTCCTATGTTTCATCAAATTGAGGGGCTTGTCGTGGATGAAGAAGGAAAAGTGAGTTTTGCAAATCTCAAATATATTTTAGAGGATTTTTTAAAATATCTCTTTGGAGATGTAAAGGTTAGATTTAGATCAAGTTTTTTCCCTTTTACAGAACCAAGTGCTGAAGTTGATATTAGTTGTAATTTTTGCGAGGGAAAAGGTTGTCGTGTATGTTCTAATACAGGCTGGCTAGAAGTTTTGGGATGCGGAGTTGTTGATTCAAGAGTGTTTGAAGCAGTGCAATATGAAGGTGTGAGTGGCTATGCTTTTGGAATGGGGATTGAGCGTTTAAGTATGCTCACTTGTGCAATCAATGATTTGCGTAGTTTTTTTGAAACAGATTTGAGAATTTTGGAGCAGTTTTAATGAGAGTTACAACACATTTATTACAGGAATTTATCGATATTTCAAGTCTAGATATCAAAGAGGTTTGTCGTGCATTAGATCACATTGGTTTAGAAGTAGAATTGCTTCATAAAATTGAGCTTCCTCAAAAAGTTGTTGTGGGAAAGGTGTTAGAAAAAGAACAGCATCCTGATGCAGACAAGCTTTCTGTTTGTCGTGTAGATGTAGGCAATGAGGTATTGCAAATTGTTTGTGGTGCTAAAAATGTTCAAATAAATCAATATGTTGCAGTGGCACTAGAGGGGGCAATTTTAGGTAGCAAAGATAAAGAATTGATGATAAAACCATCAAAACTAAGAGGAATAGATAGCTTTGGAATGCTTTGCTCAAGTAGTGAGCTTGGATTGCCTTTGATTTATGATGGGATTATGATTTTAGATGAAAGCATAGGGGGAGATCTGATTCTTGGAAAAGAATTACGAGAATACCCTCTATTTCAGGGCTATGATATTGAAATATCACTTACTCCTAATCGTGGTGATTGTTTGTGTATTATTGGTATTGCACGAGAAATAAGAGCTTATTTTGGGTTAAGTATCCAAAAACCTAAAGAGTATATCAGCACAAATCAAATCGGTATCGGCAGAAAAATGCAAGTTGCACTCAAAGGAAGGGTTGATTCTTCTCTTATTTACAAAGTGGTGGATTTTAATGAAAAATTTACCCCCCTAAAAATTGCTCTCAGTTTAGGAAGAATTGGTTGTTTAAAATCATCTGTAATTAGCAATTTTATCACATACACAACTTATATCACAGGCGTTATTTTAAATGCTTATGGAGCTGATGAGCTTCACAGACAATATCCAAATGAGATTTTATGGTTAAATGTGCAAAAAGATAAGCTAGGGTTTGATGAGGTAAGTTGCTTTGATCAACCGCTTTCAAAGGTGGGTATAGGAAATTGTTATCAACAAGATCTTGATCAGAATCATTCTGTTATATTTGAAGCAAGTTATATTTCTCCTGTTCTTATCTCTAAACTTTTGTTTGATCACAAAAAGCAAGAAAATGACAGAGAAATAACTTACAGGACCGCACGCGGTAGTAATCCTGATTTACATTTTGGAATTAATTTTTTATGTTTGGTTTTGAGTCAGTATAGTGATTGCTTTATTTATGATGAAATTCAAGAAAATAAGCAAGATAGAGAAAAAAATATCATTCATACTCAATTCTCTAATATTGCTCAAATTATTGGTTATGAAATCGATCGAGAGGAAGCCTCAAATATCTTGAAGCGTTTGGGTTTTTTAATTGAGGTTAAAAATAATAGCGATAGCTTTAGTGTGATAGCGCCACCATATCGTCATGATATTCAAACTCAACAGGATCTAAGCGAAGAAATTTTAAGGATCTATGGCGTTGATAATATACCTTCAAAACCCTATCTCACTAAAGATGCAATTAAAATTACCCCAAGCTATTTAGATTATAAAAATCAAAGAGATCTAATTAAGCGTGCCCTTGCATTAGGATTTTGCGAGTGCATTCACTATCTTTTTTATCAAAAACAAAAACTACAAAAATTGGGCTTTGAAACTCTAAATCAAGAACTTGATTTGATTAATCCGATTACCTCAGAGTTAGATACTTTGAGAACTTCTTTGTTGCCCGCAATGCTTGATACTATCCAGAGGAATCAAAATTATGGTTATAAAAATATCAAAATCTGTGAAATTGGGAGCGTTTATGATCAAAATCGTAATGAAAAATCAAAATTTGCTCTAATGGTAAGCGGACTCCAAAAACAAGAGAGCTATCCTCTTCCAAAAGGAGAGAAATGGGATTTTTATTCATTTTCAAAGGTTGTGTCAGATATAATTGGTCACTTTGAATTAATCAGCTATCAATCTCAAAATTTGCCATTAATTTTCCACCCTCATCAATGCGCGATGATTGTTCAAGAAAATAAAACAATTGGTTTAATTTCTAAGTTGCATCCAAGTGTAGCAAAAGAAATGGAGCTGAGTGATGTTTTTATGTGCGAAATTGATCTTTCTGAACTTAATAGAAAACATCAAACTTTTAAAGATTTTAGTCGATTGCCTCGATCGCAACGAGACTTAACGATCTTAATTAGTAAAGATATTGCTTTTGATTGCATTCGTAAAGAAATATTAAAGCATAATATTTTTTGTCTTCAAAACCTCTATCCATTAGACATCTATCAGCAATCAGAAAATGAAATTGCTCTGAGTATACGCTTTGATATTGCTCCTAAAGATAAAAGCTTGAGAGATGAAGATTTGCAAATGATTATGCAAGAAATTCTCTCAGTGCTTGAAAGAGAATTTGGAGCAAGGCTAAAGGTTTAAGCAGTGAAAACTCAAATTATAGAAAGAGCAAAAAAAATTGTTGGAGAAATTACAGAGATTGCCTCTGATAAGTCAATCTCTCACCGTTGTGTGATCTTTTCTCTTTTAACTCATTCTTCTAGCAGGATTAAAAATTTTTTAGAAGCCAAAGACACGCTTTGTTCGCTTCATATCGCTCAGCAATTGGGACTTCGAGTTCAAAAAAATGAAGATGAGTTGATTTTTTATCCTCCTGAAGAAAATATCTTAGAACCATCTGATATTTTAGATTGTGGGAATGCTGGCACAGCCATGCGTCTTTATATGGGGATGTTATCAGGCATTAAGGGTTATTTTGTTTTGAGTGGTGATTCTTATTTAAGAAAACGACCGATGAACCGAGTGATTGAACCTTTGAGAGATATTGGAGCCATGATATCTTCTCGAAATGGTGGTTTTGCACCAATAAGCATTATTGGAAAGAATCTCAAAGGGTTTAAATATGAAAGCAAAATCCCATCCGCTCAGGTTAAGAGTGCAATGATTTTAGCAGGATTAAATGCACAATCAGAATCAGAGTTCAGAGAACCTTATTTAAGTAGAGATCATACTGAAAAAATGCTTCAAGGAATGGGCGCTAGTATTATTTCAAAAGAAAAAAGTATTTTCATCTCTCCACTTAAATCAAAATTAGATCCTCTTGATTTGCAAATTCCTAGTGACCCATCAAGTGCCTTTTTCTTCGCGTTGGCAGCAGCCATTTTGCCTGAATCTCAAATTTTAATTAAAAATGTTTTGTTAAATCCAACCAGAATTGAAGCTTTTGAAGTTTTAAGAAAAATGGGTGCAAAGGTAGAGTATGAACTTTTAGAAGATACTTATGAAAAAATTGGACATATTTTTGTCGCTCATGCTCCATTGAAGTCAATCGAGATTAATGAAAAAATTGCATGGTTAATTGATGAAATTCCAGCCTTAAGCATTGCAATGGCCGTGGCAGAAGGGAAGAGTGTGGTGCGTCAAGCAAAAGAGTTACGCGTGAAAGAATGTGATAGAATTAAGGCAATTGTGCATAATCTTACAGCCATGGGAATCCAGATTCAAGAATTTGAAGATGGGTTTAGTATTCTTGGAGGAGAGCTAAAAAGAGGGACTATAGAGAGTTTTGGTGATCACCGCATTGCGATGAGTTTTAGTATCGCTGCTTTAATGTGTGGTGCTGAAATCAGAAATTTTTCTTGCGTCGATGTTTCTTTCCCTTCGTTTTTAAAAGTTTTGGAAAATCATCTTGTGAGGAATTAAAATATGGAAATTAAATTAGCAAAAAAATATGGTTTTTGTTTTGGAGTTAAGCGCGCAATCAGGATTGCTGAGAAGCGTCCTGGAGCTATTACTTTTGGACCATTGATTCATAATGAACGCGAAATTAAAAGGCTTGAGGATAATTATGATGTGTTTGTTCAAAATGACACTGATATGGTGGGTGAAAGACAAGATGTTATCATACGCACTCACGGGATTACGCGACAAGATTTAGAAATCTTAAAAAATAAAAATGCACAGATAACTGATGCAACTTGTCCATTTGTAATAAAGCCTCAAAAGATTGTTGAAAAAATGAGCAAAGAAGGCTATGGAGTGATTATTTTTGGAGATGCTAGTCATCCAGAAATTAAAGGAGTGATGAGTTATGCTGTAAGTCGGCCTATTGTTATATCTAGCTTAGAAGAGTTGAAAGAAAAGATTGATTCCCAAGAATATTTTTTAGATAAAAAGATAGCTTTAATTTCACAAACAACCAAACAAATTAAGAAATTTTTAGAGATCGCAGAGTTTTTGATGACAAAAAGTTATGAAACAAGAGTTTTTAATACGATTTGTAACGCAACTTTTGATAATCAGGAAGCTGCAAGAGAATTGAGTCAAGAGGTTGATATTATGATTATTGTAGGTGGAAAAACATCATCAAATACAAAACAACTATTAAATATCGCACAAAATCATTGCAAAGATAGTTATCTTGTGCAAGATGAGAAAGATTTAGACCCTCAGTGGTTTGTGGGTAAAAAGATATGTGGCATTACCGCTGGAGCCTCTACGCCAGATTGGATTGTTAAACAAGTGCAAGAAGCAATTCAGAAATTTTAATCTTAAAAATAAGCAAAATCACACTTTAATATTTAAAAAATAACCATTTTTGAAAAAAATAGGATAGAATAACAGAATATAGTATTTTCTAAGGGATTTTAATGAGAGTAAATTTAGACAATTTAGAGTGTTTTGATAGTGAAGAGGATTTTGCCACATTGTTTGAGGCGAGCCAGAAAGAAGAGAAAGGCGGACTACTTCAGGAAGCAATTATCGTAAAAATTACAGATGAGAGTGTAATGGTTGATGTTGGTGAAAAAGTAGAGGGGAGATTTCCAATCAGCGAGATACAGGATAATAAGGGTGAGTTATTATTTAAGGAAAATGATAAGATTGAAGTGTTTGTTTCAAAGAGTGGTGGGGAAAGATTTAGTGTTTCATATTTGAAAGCATTAAAATTCAAGAAAATTCAAGAAAAAATTAAGGAACTAGGACAGGACTATAAAGATAAGGTTATCACGGCAAAGATTGTTAAAAAAAATCGAGGTGGTGTTCTTCTTGAAGCAGATGGGGTGGAGTATTTTATGCCAAAATACCAAGCTTCTTTGAAAGAAGATAAAGGAAGAGTCATTGAAGTCTGTGTCATTGGTGTTAGGCCAGATGAAAATAGCATTATTGTATCCAGAAAAAGATTTTTTGAGTTAAATCATAAGAATCAAAGTGAGAATGCAAAAAAGATTGCAGATAAAAAAGAGCCTTTAGATGGTATTGTGCGTCGTATCACAAGTTTTGGTATGTTTGTTGCTGTTGATGATGTAGAAGGGCTTGTGCATTATACAGAGATCACTCATAAAGGACCTGTTAATCCTGCAAAATTTTACAAAGAGGGTGATGCGGTAAAAGTAAAGGTGATTGCTTTTGATGAAGAAAAAAATCGATTATCATTTTCAATTAAGGCTTTGCATGAAGATCCATGGAAAGAGGTTGTTAAAGAGCTTCAGGTTGGTTATGCAATAAAAGTAGTTGTTAGCAATATTGAGCCTTATGGAGTTTTTGTTGATGTTGGCAATGATTTAGAGGGCTTCTTGCATATTTCTGAAATTTCTTGGAGCAAGGATATCAAACACCCTTCAGATTTTCTCTCTCTTGGTCAGGAAATTGATGTAGAGGTGATTGAAATTGATACCGAAGCTCGCCGTTTGCGTGTATCCCTTAAAAAACTTTTAGAAAAGCCTTTTGATAAATTCTCTAGAGCCCATAAAGAAGGCGATATCGTTACAGGGAAAATTGCTACTATAACTGATTTTGGTGCTTTTATTAATCTTGGAGAGATCGATGGGTTGTTGCGCAATGAAGATGCATTTTGGGATAAATCAAAGCGCTGCAAGGATTGTTTAGAAGTAGGCAATACTTTAGAAGTAAAAATTATGAAGATTGATTCAAGTGCAGAGAAAGTTTCGTTGAGTCTAAAAGCTTTAGAGGAATCTCCTGTAAATATTTTTTCTAAGAAATACAATGTTGATGATGTTGTAGAGGGAGAGGTTATTGATATTAAGCATTTTGGGGTTTTTATTGACATTGATGGAATAGATGTTTTGATACGCAATGAAGATCTATTTGGCGTGATAAAAGAAGATTTGAAGAAAGGAGATAAGCTAAAAGCAGCAATTGCCTTTATAGATAAGGAAAATAATAAAGTAAGGGCTTCAATGAAGCGTTTAGAGCGTCAAAGAGAAAGAGAAGAAATAAAGAATTTTAATTCTGATGATAAAATGACTCTAGGAGACAAGTTAAAAGGACAGCTCTGATCTAGCATGTCAAAAATTATTAAAGTAGTATTTATAGTTTTGGTTGTTGGTGGTTTTGGATTAATAGGGTTTGCTTTTTTCGCTATACGCAATGGTTTGTATAGTGAAAAGTATCCAACTATTTTTAAAAATCCAAGAACTGAATCTGGTCTGTCTGATGATCAAAAAATTTCTCTTTCTAAAGAGAGTCGATGGTTTAATAGTATTGCTAACCAAAATACAGATTTTGCATATCCTGCTACAGAAGTGGATTTCTCTGTAAAATTTTTAAAGGGAGATGCTATACAAAACAATGATCAAATTCTGATTGAAAGGGTTAATGAGGAAACATTATTTTGTATTCGTGAGCTTTTGAAACAGGAAAAAATAGATTTTGCTTATCAAAAAAAGGGAGATGATTTAAATCTTGTTGTTTTTGTAAAAAACAATCGAAGAGAAAAGGTTTTGAAATTATTTGATTACTATGGGTTGAGTTATAAAAAGTGAGGTTCAGTCGTGTTAAAGAAAGAAATTTTTTTATGTTCAATCTCTAATGTAAGTAGTGGAAATTGCTCTGAGGATTGTGCTTATTGCACACAGAGTGTCCATTATAAAACAAATATTGAAACTTATAAATTCAAAAATATTGAAAAAATTCTTCAAGAAGCTCTTTATTTAAAGCAATATGGGATGCTTGGTTTTTGTTTGGTTACTTCTGGTAGGGAACTTGATTCAGAAAAATGCGAATATATTGCAAAGACAGCGTTTGCTTTAAAGCAAAAAATTTCAGATTTGCATCTGATAGCTTGTTGTGGGAGAGCAAGTGAAGATTCTTTAAGATATCTTAAAAAATTTGGAGTTGATAGCTATAATCATAATCTTGAAACAGCACAGAGTTTTTTTGGGAAAATTTGTAGCACTCATACTTGGGAAGAGAGATATGAAACTTGCCAAAATACGCTTAAAGCAGGTTTAGGGCTTTGCACGGGTGGAATTTTTGGACTAGGAGAAGATTGGGATCATAGAATTGAGTTGCTTGAAGCATTAAAATCGCTCCAGCCTCATACGATGCCTATTAATTTTTTTATCTCTAATCCTGCTCTGCCAATTAATGAACCTAGAATTAGTCGAGAAGAAGCTTTAGAATGTATTATGATGTCTCGTGAATTTTTACCCTTTGCTCGTTTGATGATAGCAGGTGGTAGAGAATTAATTTTTGGAGAAGAGCAGAGAGATCTTTATGAAAGTGGTATTGATGCAATTGTATTAGGAAACTATTTAACAACCAAGGGACACACACCTCAAGATGATCTCGATGAATTGCAATCTTATGGTCTAAGAATTGCAACAACTTGCCATTAATAAGGATAAAAATGACTATTTTTGAAAAAATTATAAATGGAGAAATTCCTTGTAGGAAAATTTTAGAAAATAATGAGTTTCTGGCCTTTTATGACATTAATCCAAAGGCTCCTATACACGCTTTAGTGATTCCAAAACGGCATTATCAAGATTTCAATACCATGCCCCCAGAGTTACTTGGTCGTATGTCTTCTTTTATTCTTGAAGTTGTTGAAAAATTAGGCATAAAAGAAAGTGGCTACCGATTGATTACAAATATTGGTCAAGATGGGGGACAAGAAGTGAAGCATTTTCATTATCATATATTGGGTGGTGGAAAATTGAAATGGGAGGCATTAGCTTAATTGAAAAACTTTATTCATTATGCTTTGAGGGATTTGATTGATCCCTTTTATGAAGATAAGATTGAAATTTTGCGCGAGCAAATGATTCTTAAAAAAGATACTCTCTATTTTGATTGGACTGCTTCTGGTCTTGGGAGTCATCTTGTTGAAAAAAGAATGCTAGAAGTTCTTCCATACTATGCTAACACACATTCAAATAGCTCTAAACACGCAATGCTTTTTCAAGAACTCTATGAGGCTTCAAAAATAGCGATAAAAAAAGCTTTGGGACTAGGAGATGAGTTTGCTGTGATTGCTTGTGGGAATGGAGCAAGTGGTGCAATTAAAAAATTTCAGGAATTAACAGGAATTTATCTTCCTCCAGCCAGTCGATCGTATGTGAAGATTAAACCAGAAAAGCTACCTTTGGTTATTGTAGGCGGATTTGAACATCATTCAAATGAAATTAGTTTTCGAGAAGGATTGTGTGAATTACGACGCATAAAACTTCGTTCTGATTTTAGCTTTGATTTGGAGTCTTTACAAAAACTACTAGAGGAAAATCAAGGTAGAAAAATTATTATTTCTTGCAATATCATATCAAATGTAACAGGAAATCTTGCTCCTTATGAGGAGATAGCAAGGCTTGGTAGAAAATATGGTGCTGTAGTTGCATTTGATATGGCGACAAGTTTTTCTCAGATGAAAATCCTACCAGATTTTTTTGATGCTTGTTTTTTGGCTCCTCATAAACTTCTTGGTGGCGTTGGATCTTGTGGTCTTTTGTGTATTAGAAAAAATTTAGTTGATACAACTTTAGCACCTAGCTTTTCTGGTGGTGGTGTTGTGCGGTATGTAGATCGTCAATCACAAATTTATAAAGAAGATATTGAAGAGAGAGAGGAAGCTGGAACCCCGCCGATTTTACAACTTTTTCGTGCTATTTTGGCGATAAAAATTCAAAATGAGGTTGGGTATGATTTTATCAGGAATAAAAAATCCGTTTTAATGCGCCTTTTTCAAAAAGAATTAGCAAACTTTCCAGAAGTAAAGATTTATGGCCAAGCCAATCACTATGGAGTCCTATCTTTTAATATTAAAGGAGTTTCCCCTTTTGAATTAGCCTATATTTTGAGCACTAATTTTGGAATTCAAACACGAGCAGGTTGCAGTTGTGCTGGTCCTTATGGGCATGATTTGTTGGAACTCGAAGATCACTCTTATCGAGGAGAAAAGGATCCTTATGGTTGGTTGCGTGTTAGTTTGCACTATACCCATCATTTAGAAGATATTGAACGATTTTTTTTCGCTCTTAAAAAATCGGTTTTGATACTTAATCCAAGATTAATGAAAGGTCTTTAATGGAAAAAAAATCAAGAATTTTTATAGCTGGTCATCGTGGATTGGTTGGGTCTGCTATTACAAAAGTCTTGCTTAAGCAAGGATATGATAATTTGATATTAAAAACGCGAGATGAGTTGGATTTAACACGTTTTAATGAAGTGGAAAATTTTTTTAAACAATATCGGCCAGAATATGTATTTTTATGTGCAGCTAAAGTGGGTGGAATCCTAGCCAATCATACTTACAGAGCAGATTTTATTTATGAAAATCTAATGATACAAAATCACTTAATCCATTTGTCTTATGTTTATGGGGTAAGGAAACTTTTGTTTTTGGGTTCGAGTTGTATTTATCCTAAAGAAGTTTCTCAGCCTATTGGCGAGAATAATTTATTAAAAGGGGAATTAGAATATACAAATGAACCCTATGCGGTTGCAAAGATTGCAGGCATTAAGATGTGCGAATCTTATAATTTGCAATATGGGACTAATTTTGTTTGTGTGATGCCTACAAATCTTTATGGAGAAAATGATAATTTCGATTTAGAAACTTCTCATGTTTTGCCTGCTTTAATCAGAAAGTTTCATGAAGCTAAAATCAAAAATATTCCTTGTGTTGAAGTTTGGGGAAGTGGAAAACCAAGAAGAGAATTTCTCTACACTCAAGATATGGCTGAGGCTTGTGTTTTTATAATGGAAAAAATTAACTTTTCAGACTTAATTCAAGAGCAATCTGAAATACGAAATACTCATATAAATCTTGGATATGGTAGTGATGTGAGTATTCTAGAACTTGCAGAGATAATCAAAGAAATCACTCATTTTAGTGGTAAAATTGTTTTTGATTCTACTAAGCCTGATGGGACATATCAAAAATTGATGGACAGCTCTAAAATTTTTTCTTTGGGCTGGAAGCCAAAGATCTCTCTTCAAGAAGGAATCAAAAAAACTTATCAGTGGTATTTAGAAAATGGAAGAGAATAAGAACACTCAAAAAACCAACAGCTTTTTTAAAAATGTTTCTTTAATGCTTACGCTAATTACAAAAAGAGACAAAGCTATCCTTTTTGTTTTGTTTTTGGCAACCTTGCTTTCAACACTTATTGAAACATTTGGTGTGAGTGTTATTATGCCTTTTATCACTTTGGCAACAAATCCAGATTTAATTCTAAACCAAAGAGTTGCATCAAAAATTTATTATTTCTTTGATTTTAAATCCACAAATCATTTTATGATATGTTTTGCATTTATTTTGATAGGTTTTTATATATTTAGAGCGTGCTACACGGTTGCTTATGCTTATTTTATCAATCGTTTTGTTTATAGAAAATATCATTTTTTCTCCTATTCTATTTTTTGCAAGGTAGTGAAATCAGATTATGAAAAATTTGCCAAAAGAAATCAAGATATTATCCGTAAAGATATTGTCTCAGAGTCAATGAATGCCTCTTCTTTTTTGTCAAATTTTTTAGGCATTTTTGCAGAAGTGAGCACGATGCTCCTTCTTTATGCGATTTTGTTAAAAATCAGTTGGAAAATGACATTAGTGCTTACCTTTATTTTATGTGTCAATGTGATTTTAATTATCAAAAGTGTTGGAAAAGTGGCGGGCAGACAGGGAGAAAAACGCTCAAAAGCAGATGAAGAATTCTTTAAAATACTTTCTCAAACTTTAGGCAATTTTAAGATTGTTAAACTTCATGCAAATGAAGAAGAAAATTTTAGGATTTTTGAACAAGCTTTATTAAAAAAAACAAGGGCACAAACTCTATTTAGCACAATCGGAACCTTACCTAGAAGCACATTAGAAACGGTGGGATTTTGTGTTTTGGTTGCTTGTGTGGGATATATTTTATTTGCGTATGGGAGTGCAAGCGCGGTTTTGCCAATCATTTCAATGTATGCTCTGGCTTTATATCGTATATTACCATCAGTTACAAAGGTGCTTGATAGTTATAATACAATGATTTTTATGGGAAAATCTGTTGAACAGGTTTATAATGCAATGAAAGAAGATAATAACGATGAAGGAAATGATCCGATTGAGTTTAATAAAAAGATTCAATTAAAAGATATAAGTTTTGGTTATCATCAAGGAAAGAATGTGTTGAGCCATTTTAATCTTGAAATTCAAAAAGGAGAAAAAGTGGCTTTCGTCGGTAGAAGTGGAGCGGGAAAATCAACTTTAATAGATTTGATTATCGGGATCTTGAAGCCAAAATCAGGTGAAATTTATATTGATGACCAAAAAATAAGCTCTCACAATATTAAGTCTTGGCGTAAAAAAATCGGTTACATTCCTCAGAGTATTTATCTCTTTGATGGAACTGTTGGAGAGAATATTGCTTTTGGAAGTAAAATAGACAAAAAACGATTGACTCAAGTTACAAAAATGGCAAAAATTTATGACTTCTTACAAGAGCATAAAGGTTTTGATACGATGGTTGGTGATGGAGGAAATCTCTTAAGTGGTGGGCAAAAACAGCGTATAGGAATTGCTAGAGCATTGTATCATGATCCTGATATTTTAGTTTTAGATGAAGCAACCAGTGCTTTGGATACTCAGACTGAAAGTGCTATTATGGATGAGATTTATCAAATTGCCAAAGATAAGACATTGCTTGTAATTGCGCATCGTTTGAGTACAATTGAACGATGTGATAGAAAAATTACGGTCAGCCAAGAGGCATCATCTTGAAAATTTAAGATAATAAAATTTTATGGAGTTAATAGGATTTAGGAATAGAAAATCCCAAAAACTTTGGTAGGATTATAAATAAAAATTAAGGTTCTGCTTATGGAAAATCAGTTAATGGCATTGGCGATAGAAACATATAAAATCACTTTAATGATTTCATTGCCAGTTTTGCTTGTGGGATTAATTGTGGGGCTTTTGGTGAGTATCTTTCAGGCAACTACTCAAATTAATGAAATGACTCTTTCTTTTGTTCCAAAGATTTTAGCAGTTATGGCAGTTATTATTTTTACGATGCCTTGGATGCTTCATATGCTTCTTGATTATACGCGTCGTTTAATCGAGATGATTCCACAATTCATTAACTAAAAATGATGAAAACGATCGATTTTTCAAAATATCTAAGCCTAAAGGTTGGAAAAACTCTTCCTGTATCTGTTATTGATAGTTTTGATTATGATAAAAATTTACAGATTTTAGGATTTGGCTTTAACTTACTCATTTCTCCAGCAGCTAAAAATCTCGCTATTTTGTCTGATCAGTTTGATTATATTAAAGATTTGGGTGAAGAAATTGAGATAGGGGCAGCTTGTGCCAGTGCAAAGATTTTTAAATTTTTTAAAGATCGCGACTTAGGTGGTTTTGAATTTTTAAGATCTCTTCCAGGCAGTCTTGGTGGTTTGGTTAAAATGAATGCTGGAATGAAGGATTATGAAATGAAAAATCTTTTAAAATCTGTGTTGATTGATGGCAAATGGGTTGATGTAAAAGATTTAGAAATTTCTTATCGTAAGAGTGAGATTAGTGGCATTATTTTTGCCGCAAGATTTAATAAAGTATCAGGTTTTAGAGAGGAGGTTTTAGAAGCTTGTTTAAAAATGAGAAAAACACATCCAAGAGAACCAAGTTGTGGAAGTTGTTTTAAAAATCCTCAGGGAGATTTTGCAGGAAGGCTTTTGGAAAAGGTTGGGTTAAAAGGGTATAGAATTGGAGGAATGGGTTTTTCAGATAAGCACGCAAATTTTTTAGTCAACTATGATAGAGAGAAAGCTACCTATGAAGATGCGATTAAATTGATCAAAAATGCTCAAGATAGGGTCTATGAAGTTTTTGGCATAAGGCTTGAAAAAGAAGTTATAATTATAGAATAATTTTAAATTGCATAAGGAGGTTTATCATGGCAAAGTTTCCGAGATATCGGCTAGAGCATAGGCCTTTTGGTGCGATTATTTTTTCTAGTTTATTGTTAGGTAATATGCTTCACGCTCTTGAGTTTGGAGGAATGGGCAATGTTTCTATGGGAATGGGTGGAGCGGGAGTAGCGCTTAAAAATTCTCAATGGGGAATTTATTACAATCCTGCTTTACTTGGTGTGAGTAAAAAAAATCATTTTGCTTATAGTTTTGGTGCCAGTATTCGTGAAAAAAACCTTCTAAGGGCCACAAAAATTGATATTAAAAATCTTCAAGCTTTGCCAAATGCAGTTGGTGGTCTTTTTTCTGATTCAAAAAATAAAAAAAGCTTACAAGATAGCTTAATTGGGAATGAATCGAGTTATTTTTTAAATTCTTTTACTATGATAAATTCTAGAGAAAATGTGAATATTGAAGGGTATTTTGGGGATGTATTAAGTAATTTAGTTAATTCTGGAGAATCTGGAGAGGTTACGGATGAACAGCTTAAAGACTATTTAGATGGAGTGATTTCTTCTGCAACTGGTAATTCTCAAAAATCTGGCAGTCTTGATGATGCGGTAAAAAAAGTTCAAGAACTTGCCAAAGATCCAAGCAATCAAGATAAGCTTTTTAACCAAGTTCAACAAGATCTTATTAATGCAAGTAAAGAAGCAGGCGGAAATGCTATTTTTGATAATATCATTGAAAATCTTTCCCCAGATAGTATTGGTGGTGTTGCTGATTTAATACAAAATGCTTCAAAGGGAGATGGCGTTAGTATTGATGAAGTGCTTAAGCAACTTGGTGGAATTACACTAAGTTTAAGTCAAGATGCAAATCTTAATCGTGCAATACAAGATATTAACACGATTCAAGAAGTTTTACGGAGTAATAATTTTTCTGTGAGCTCACAAAATGGTCTAGCGATTCAGATTGCTTCAAATGAGCATATTGGTGGATTTGGAATGGGTATTTTTGCAAATGTTTTTGCTGCCGCATCGGCTTCATTTGATGAAAAGCATAATCGCATTATCGTTGAAAGTGGAAATAATTATATTGAACTTGGAATTCAAAACGATAGCGTTTCGGTTTCATCTTCTGATAAAAATAGTTTTGAGTCTTCTTCTATTTTTAGCTCAAAAGCAAATCATCGCTTGAGTGCTAGTGGGCTTTTTATTACTGAAGTTCCAGTTGGCTATGGACAGAGTTTTGATATCGGTTTTGGGGAAATTAGCCTTGGAGTTAGCTTGAAGTATCTTTTTGGTATGGGATATGGCATCGAAAAAAGTGGAGGGTTTGAACAGTTTAAAAGTTTGAAGGTTACTGGTTCTCCTGTTTTTTCGCATAATTTTGGTATTGATGTTGGAATGCTCTATAGCTTAGGCGGTTTTAGTCTAGGAGTTGTCGGAAAAAATCTTAATAATCCTGGTTTGAAAGTTTCTGAAAATAAAACGGTCTATTTGAATCCTCAAGTACGAGCAGGCATGGCTTACAATTGGGGGATTTTAAATCTTGCCTTTGATGCAGACTTGCTCCCTAATCATACATTATCAGCAAGCTTTCCAAAAAGCCAAATGATTGGTGGTGGAATGATGTTGGATTTTAAAGTTTTTGATATTCGCGCAGGTGCAATGTATGATATTTATGGATTTACTAATTCTGGATTAATTTTAACAGCTGGTGTAAATCTGTTTGGATTTTTGGATATTGCCGTTCAAAGTAGTTTAAAGCTAACAGAAATCAACAATAAACTTAAGATCCCTGATTATTTAAGTTTAAAAATTGGTGGCGGATTTAGTTGGTAAAAAACAAGGAGTAGAGTATGCCTTATATTGATATCAAATTAGCAGGAAAAATAAGCATTGAGAAGAAACGAGAAATTGCCAAGGGAGTTTCAGAGGTTATAGAGCGTGTTGCAAATAAGCCAAAGGCAAGTATTTATATTAGCTTTACAGAATTTGAAAGAGATAGCTTTGCTAAGGGTGAAAATATTCTGAGCGATCTTGATAAACTAACTGATCAAACTAATTCTTAATTAAAAGTTTTGTATTATCAAACTCATTTTTTTTAGGAGGTAACGGAGGAGGCTTTGGGAGGTCAAAGCGATAGGTATAGGTGAGATCAATTGTATAGGGGCTGTAGAAGTAGAGTTGGTTACCCTTTAATGGTCCAGATTCAGAAAATTTGTATGTTATATCAACTCGATTGTTGTTGTCAAAAATAAGACTCATACCAACTTTTAGACCAACAGTGAAAGAAAATCCTTGAAGATTACTGATTTTTGTCCACCCTACATGAGCTCCTGCAATAAGACCAAAGAAGTTTTTTTTCTGTCCAGCAAGAGGATCGATCAAGATGTCATAGTTTAATAATAAAGACATAGAATGCAGTGTATTTTCTCCAACATGGTAAGTATCACTGAATTCAAAACTTGCCCGTGCCCCTGTGTAATTTCTTGGTAGAGGAGAGATAATTCTAGAAAAATCTTGATAGCCGATCAAAAGATGATATCCATAAGAATTGATATTTGTGTAAGTATTTCCAGAAAGACTTTGTGTAGGGACAGAAGGAAGACCAAGTCCTAATCCAACTATAATTCCACTTTTATTTTTGCCTTTAATAATATTTTGAGCAACTGGAGGAGAGATAGGAGAAAGCGGTTCTTGAGCGTAGCATAACAGAGCCGATGCAATGAAAATAAAAGGAATCTTTTTTATCAAAAACTTTTTCTCCTAAAACTTTATAAAAGCGTATTGTAGCAAAATTCCCCAGAGATTGAGGGGAAATAAATCATATCAATGCGATCAAATTGGAAGAACGCGAATTTGAGGATCAACTTTTTCTTGCAGAATGCCTTCAATTGCAAAAAGAGTTCCTGTTGCAGCACTTGCACATCCGTTGCAAGCACCCATATATCGAATATAAATATCAATATGCTGATCACTAGAATCTTTAATATCAAGAATCTCTAAGTCGCCACCATCCATCATTAACATTGGGCGAATATATTCATCAATTGTCTGATTGATTAGGTTGATTTTTTGCACTACTGTCATTTGAGAAAATGGAACCTTCTCTCCTGATGCAAGTTTTTCGGTATTCTCTTTAATTTTTTGTGCTTCCATTTCTGCGCGAACATCGCGTAAAATATCCACAAGATAATAATCTCGTTTTTCGTGACCACCAGGCTTGATACAACTTTTACAGAAAGCTCCAGCTTTGGTGTATTGAGTGATCTCTTCGACGGTTTTGAGATCATTTAATTTAATAACTTCTCGGATAGTAGAAAGACTTACACGAGCACATTCGCATACAATAATTTCTTCTTCAAAGTCTTTTTCATCTTTTTTGAGATAGATTCCTGCGGCTTTTTTGATAACATCATAAGCCATAACAGAGCAGTGCATTTTTTGTCCTGGAACAGCAGGAGTGTCAGGATCATCTCTTAAAGCTTTTTCAACATCAATATTAGTGATTTTTACTGCATCTTGAACCTTTTTTCCAAGACAGAGTTCTACCATCATATCGCTACTTGCAATCGCCGTCCCACAACCAAAACTTTTAAATTTTGCATCAATGATAACATCATTTTTATCTACTAGCCAATAAAGTCTTACAGCATCTCCGCAAGACTCTGCTCCATAATCTGCAACGATAAGTTGAGCATTTTTCTCATCTGCATCTTTTTGAGTTAAAACCCCTAAGTGTGTAGGGTTATCCATTCTTTCGCTTACTTTTTTTGAATACGCATCCCAGAGCGCACCACCGATTAAATCATTTTTTGCCATTATTGCACTTCCTCATATGAACTTGAAATTTTTCTTAGTCTTTGAATCGCCTTTTTAAATACTTCAATTGTATAATCAATTTCTTCTTGAGTGTTAAACCTTGAAAGCGAAATCCTCACCGCAGTGTGTGCAAGCTCTTTATCTGCACCAATAGCTACCATTACTGGGTTTGCTTCAAGATCTTCACTAGCACAGGCACTACCTGTTGAGCAAGCAATACCTGCGCGATTAAGATCCCATAACATTGCTTCACCTTCTATCCCTCTGATACTGATAAGCGTAGTATTAGGGACACGATGCTTGCGATCACCTATAACCATTACATCTGGAATTTCTAATAAAGCATTCTCAAGATAATCTCTCATTTTAGCTACAGATGTTTGTTCATAATCAAGATATTCATTAGCAAGCTTCATCGCTTCTCCCATACCAATGATACCAGCAACATTAAGCGTTCCACCTCGTCTTCCTCTCATTTGTTCGCCACCATGAAAAAGAGGAGTGAGAGAAATCCCTTTTTTAATGTATAGTCCCCCAATGCCTTTTGGACCATGAAATTTATGAGCAGAAAAAGACATTAAATCAACAGGACACTCTTGAACATCAACTCGAATTTTTCCAATAGCTTGTGTTGCATCTGTATGAAATAAAACATTTCTTTCTTTACAAATGTGTGAAATTTCTTTAATAGGAAAAATCAAACCTGTTTCATTGTTAGCCCACATAACACTCACAAGGGCTGTTTGATCAGTGATTGCTTCGCTGACCTGATGGGCAGAAATACTTCCATTTTGATTAATGGGTAAATAGGTTATCTTTACACCTAATGTTTCTAAAAATCTACAAGTAGCACTCACTGCTGGATGCTCAACTTCCGTTGTTACGATATGATTCTTCTTTTTATTGAGGATTAAATCAAAGTAGATTCCCTTAAAAACCCAGTTGTTGGATTCTGTGGCACCAGAAGTAATGATAATATCATCTACTTCAGATGCATTAATCCCATCATAAAGTTTATTAAATGCATCTCGAAGAGAAGAATGAACTTCTGTTCCAAAATCATGAAGAGAATTTGGATTGCCATAATGTTCACATTCAAATGGTTCCATTAACGATTTTGCCTTGGGATCTAGCATCGTCGTTGCATTGTTATCTAAATAAATCCGCTTTTTTTGCATCATTGTCTCCTTGAAGTTTAAGTTTTAAAATAGTAATTAGATTATTCAAATTAGTTTTTCTTGCTTCATCATCTGAAGTCGGTGCATTATAGACTAAAAAATAAAATAATAAAAGATTTTATTGTGCAATTACAATCGCAATTGCAAATCCAGCATCATGACTGATGCTCAGTGATAGTTTTGAGATTTTAAAAAAAAGCAGTCTAGATTCTGAAAGACTGATAATAGGACGCTGTTTTGAGTCTTTTTGAATGTGAATATCATGAAAAGTGAGATCTTTAGAAATCCCAACACCAAGAGCTTTTGAGCAAGCTTCCTTGGCTGCCCAAAAGCCAGCAATAGTTTGTGTTTTATAACGCGCAAGATCGATTTCTTTTTGAGAGAGAAATCGATTTAAAAAAGTATCTCCATAGCTATCAATTAAACGCTGAATTCTAGCAATGGATACAATATCAATACCAACTTCATTAAGCATATTGGCTCACAGCACCGATAAATAAAGATACAATTAATAAAATTGCTAAAAAAGTTATTTCATACATTGTTATTGTGCAAATAAACAAAATCGCCACTTTAGAATAAAATAGACATCTCATTGTTCTGTTTTTAGATTTAAATTATTATTGCACGATAAATTCTGTGAAAAAAACATTCTTGATTTCACCATCTGCTAAAATTGCATTAATTTTTTCAAGAATCTCATTTTTTATCTTTTCTTTACTTTTTGTTGTGATAACTTCTTCAATTGACTTAGAAGAGAGAGTATCAATGATAATATCCTTGATTGCACTTGATTTTTGCTCAACTTCCTGTTGAAGTTTGGGGTTGCTTAGTTCCAATGTGATGGAAGTTTTAAGATAACGGCGACCATTTTGTGTAATGAGATTAACGACAAAGGGCTTATCAATCGCATAAAGTGGTCCAATGTTTAAAAGATTGACATTCTTTGATGAATAGGTTGAAGTTTTTTGAGTTTTTTGTTCTGGAGCAACTTCTTCGTGATTGTCTCCTCTCATAAACAAGACAAAAACTAAGACTGCGATGAGAATTAAAAAAACAACAACTCCAATGATGATAAAAATTAGCGGTTTGTTGCTTTTTTTTTCTTGCTCTGGTGCGTTTTCTTCTGCCATTTTATCTCCTTATCTTAATGATTTGCATAGTAAATAAGACTACTTTTCCCAAACTTTTTAGCCTTTATTATACTAAAATCTTTAATATTTTGTGGCATTTCATAGCTTGATAATGATTCAAATATAATAATAGCGGGTTGATTGATTTTCTCTATTAATTGAAAACATCTCTGATAAATATTAGAAAAGTTTTCTCTGATAGGGAATGGGGGATCAAAAAATAAAATATTATTTTGTGAATGTATGATTTTAGGAAGGATTTCAAAACTATCTGCTAAAAAGCTTTCAAAGACAAGGGGAATAGAGTTTTGTTTTTGTAGTGAGGAGTATTTTTTTTGAATTTCACCAAGATTTCTTTGTAAAATTTTATAAGCAAATGGATCTTTTTCAATAAATTGAACTTTTTTTGCTCCCCGACTTAATGCTTCAATTCCTACAGATCCAGTTCCAGAAAAAACTTCAATAAAGCAATGTTGATATAAAATAGGTGCTAGGGTATTAAAGAGTGATTCTTTAAGAATGGCTTTTGTAGAACGCGTGGTTGCTGCTTTAACCATATGGAGTGTATGTCCCTTGAAAATCCCACCAATAACCTTAAGGCTAGATTTTTCAGGAAATATTTTATTTTGTTTTTTCATCTGTATTGAGAGTTTGATAGATTTTTGTTGAAAATTCTTGCAAAATAGCATTGATCTTAGTTTGTAGGCGTGAATCTTTGATATTTAGTAAATCTTGGGATAGAAGATTTGGAATGATTGTTTTGTTTTTTTTGACTTTTGTGTGATAGAACTCTTGAATATCCTTAAAAAGACTAATGGGAGTAAAGGGTTTGTGTATGTGAGATTTTTTTGTAGAATCAATCAGACAGAGAGGCTTAGGGACACTGATTTGAGTGTCAGAAATGATAAACTCTGATTCTTGAAAACTGCATAAAAATTCTGAAAGATAATATTCAAGAGATTTTTGTAAAAGAGTAGATTCACACATGATACAAATTTTCATTTTTTTCCTTTAAAAGTAATTTAAGTTTGCTGGTTAATAATCTTTGGTGGCAAGATAGAATAATTTGGCAAAACCACTTCATCTTTATCAAGTTTTCTTAAGGCAACAAGGGTGCTATTTGAGGTTATTGCTTGTGTCATTGAACTTGTGGGTTTTGATGAAGTTAAAACTTGAGCATCACCAGCATTGCATCTTGGAAAGTCCTCTTTTGGATTCTCGGGGTCATACCACGCTCCCTCTTGTATGGCAACCACCCCCTGTCTGATATATTGGGTCACATATGCTCCAGCAAGAATTCTGCCTCTGTTGTTAAAAACTTCGATAACTTCTCCGTGCTGAATGTGAAGCTTATCTGCATCTTTGGTATTGATAAGAATAGGTTCTCTTCCTTGAATTTTATAAAGATTTCTAATCCAGGTAAAATCAAGTTCTTGATGAAAGCGATATCGTGGGTGAGAAACAATCAAGTGAAAAGGATAAACCTGAGATTTGGTGCTTCCTAACCATTCTTCTGGTTCAAACCAGTAAGGATGAGCTTTAAAATCACTAAGATTATAAGAGGCAATTTTTGGAGAAAAGATTTGAATTTTACCGCTTTCTGTTAAAAGCTTATTTTTAGTTGGACTTTCTCTAAAATCAGAATGTCGAACATAATCATAAGATTCTTTTGGGATTTTAAACTCTACAAAACCATCTTTCCAAAATTGATCAAAATCTTTAAAAGAGGTCGCGTCACTTTTTTCGTAAAATTCTTGGATCCATTCAAATGGAGTTTTTCCTTCATTAAAGCGTGTGAGTGTTTCGCGATCCCCAATTTTTTCTGCTAAAAGATTGAAAATTTCAAAATCATCTTTAGAATTAAAGAGAGGCTCTATGACTTTTTTGCTTGCATAAATAATATTGCGAGAATAAAAGCCTCCATAGGTGATATCATCGTGTTCAAGGCTTGTGGTCGTTGGAAGAATGATATCAGCCATCTTGGCGCTCGGATTCCACCAAGAATCTTGAACAATAAAAGTATCTAATGTGCGTAAAGCGCTGATGAGTTGATTGGAATTTGGCTCTGATCCTATTAAGGAAGATCCACATAGATACAGCACATCAATTTTTGGGTAAGTGATTTTAGTGTCTTGATAATCAATGGTTTTATTTGGATTAAGGATTGCATCGCTTAATCTTGAGGCTGGAATTTGAAGTTTGATAGGATTTTCTCCCACTGAAATTTGTGGTGGGAGTAGAAGAGGGGATTTTGCTTGACCTCCACCAAAATGATGCATTGAAAAACCAATACCACCACCAGATAGTCCGATATGCCCTAACATTGAAGCAAGTGTAATGAGTGCCCAACTAGTTTGATCGCCGTGATGAGAGCGTTGTAATGCAGTGTTTCCTGCAATAAAAGTGCGTGTAGAGGCAAAAGTTTCAGCAAGTTCTTTGATTTTTTTAGCTGGAATTTCTGTGATTTTTTCTGCCCACTCTGGAGTTTTTGCTTTTTTATCAATTTTTCCCATCAAGTAAGGGAGAAACTTTTCAAAACCATCGGTGTATTTTTGAATAAAGGTTTTATTGTATTTTTTGCTTTTATAGAGATGATACATCATTCCAAGCATTAAAGCAACATCTGTATTGGGTCTAATTTTGATCCACTCAGCCTCAAACATTTGGGCGGTTTCTGTATAAACAGGGTCAATGCAAATAAATTTAATTCCTGCTTTTTTGTATTGAAGATAATAAGCGTCATTAAGATGATTTGGTATGACGGCATCTACTCGATTGCCTTTAAATAAATCTGTGCCCCAAAGAACATAGGTTTTGCAGTTGGCAATAATTTGTTCGTGGGTTGTTTGTTGGGAATAAATTTCAGAATCTCCTATGATCTGTGGATTAAGACTTGTGGCTACGGAGTGATAAATGCTTCCACTGCTGCAGATACAACCTCCTACAACAAGATTAAAAAATCTTTGAGACAAAAGATTTTTGTGATGAAAATTACCAGCAAAATCAAACTGATCCCCATTTGCGTTATAAATATTTTCTTTTGGGGTTTCAATTAGTTTTTTTGCAACAAGACTCAAAGCTGTGTCCCAGCTTACTTCTACAAAGACATCACGCCCTCTTAGTGTTTTATGATCAGGATTATTTTCTAAAAAGCTTTTACGAACACAGGGAGACTTGATGCGAAGATTCGAATAAAGCGAATCTATAATAGCCTCTATCATTACAGAAGGATTTGCATCGCTTTTTTGAGGTTCAATTCCTTTGAGAATGCCACTTTCTACGATACCATAAAAGGGACCAAAATGGTTTGCATGAGGAATTTTTTCTAAGGTATTAAAAGGATTAATGGCTTTCAGTGGGTGCAGGGTGGTCATACTGGCTAATCCAGCTTTGATAAAATTTCGCCTTGAGATAATCATCACTCATCCTTTTATGTGGTTAAAATTAAGCATCATCAATGTAATTGGGTTTTAAATTATACAAAAACATTTCTTTTATATGGAAAAGTATTTAAAACTATTTGTAAGCTTTTTTGCAAGCTTCTTGATCACCAAAAAGACATTTTTTTTGCAATTTTTCAAAAGCTTCTAGCTGAATTTTTTCTTGCCTTTCCTTTTTGTGATTTTCATAACGATTGACTCCATAGATTGCAAGACACATCAGAAGGATCCAAATTAAGTCATATTTTTTTATTTTTGGACAAAAACGACAAGCCATACTTTTCCTTTTGCAAACTAAAATAGGGGTTGTTGCATTTCTTCTGGAATTTCAATGCCCATTATCTTTAAGACACTTGGAGCAATATTTGCAAGTGTTCCAGAAGAAACTGAAGAAACTCCATTGGCCATAACAAAACACCATACATCGCCTACGGTATGATTTGTGAGAATTTCTCCTTGATCATTTTTCATCTCTTCGCAATTTCCGTGATCACTCGTAAGAATAACTGCATAATTAAGTTCTTGAGCTTTTTGAAAAATTTGACCCAAGCAAGTATCCACAGATTCTACCGCTTTTATTGCAGCTTCAAAATTTCCTGTATGTCCTACCATGTCTCCATTTGCAAAATTAACTACAATAAAATCTGTTCGCTCATCCATTGATTTTAAAACCCCTTCAGTAACTTCAAAAGCACTCATTTGAGGAATTTCATCGTAGGTTTTTACTTTTGGTGATGGGACAAGAATGCGGGTTTCTCCAAGATAGGGTTCTTCGATGCCTCCATTAAAAAAGAAGGTTACATGCGCATATTTTTCCGTTTCTGCAATACGCACTTGAGATAGCCCAGCATCTGAGATAATTGAACCTAGTGTATTTTTCAAATCTTTTTTTGGAAACAAAACAGGATATTGAAAGGTTTTGTCATAAGAGGTCATTGTAAGAATATTGATTTTTTTAGGAGATTTTTTTGAGACAACCAAAGAATCTTGATCGAGTGCTAAAATAATTTCTCTAGACCGATCACTTCTGAAATTAATAAATAAAAAACCATCATTATCGTTTAGGCCTGTATAGTCATCAAAACTTGCTGGTTTAATGAATTCATCATAAATGCCTTGAGAATAGCTAAATTTTAGATACTCTCTAATTCCTAGATTTGTTTTATTTTGTCCTGAATGAATGCAATCATAAGCCTCTTGGATTCTTTCCCATCTCTGATCTCTATCCATTGCGTAAAATCTACCGCTGATTGTGGCTATTTTTGTTTTTTCATTGCAAAGCTTAAGAACATCAATTATAAATGCTTCAGCACTTTGAGGCAATACATCTCTCCCATCTGCAATGAGATGCAGAAAAATTTCTTTATCTTCTTTTTGTGCAATTTTTATAAGAGTTAGAAAGTGATTGATATGAGAATGCACACCACCATCACTAATAAGTCCTGCAATGTGGATTGCTTTACTTGAGGAGAAAAAATTCTTTAAAATGGGAGATTTTTGTAATTCTTGATTTTTGATTGAATTTGATATTTTTGCCAAATCTTGGTAGATAATTTGACCGCTTCCTAGAGTCATATGCCCAACTTCAGAGTTGCCCATTTGATTTTCTGGGAGTCCAACATAATGTCCATAAGTATGAATTAAAGAATGAGGGATATTTTTAAAGAGCCAATCATAAGTTGGTTTAAGAGCTTTTTTAAAGGCATTGAATTCCTCTTTTTGATTGTGTCCTATACCATCAGTGATGATTAACAAAGTTTTTTGCGACATTAAGACTCCTTAAAGATTAATTCTTCAGCGTTCCTGTAGAAGAATAAAGTTTTCCTGTTTTTGCGTTTGTTGTATTTTATCAATAGAATGTATCTCTGTGGCATGTTTTTTCTTTTTTTTATTAGTTGGGGTAATGTTTTTGTTGTTTAGATCTTTAAAGAATTCTTTGAGAATATTTATTTTTTCAATTATTTGCTTATGGTAGCGATTTGCTAGAGTTTGACTTTGTTTATTGCTTTGCCATTTGGTGCCTTTGTTATAGGATTTTATGATTTTTTCCAAATCTCCTTTGTATTTCTTATTCCAGAATAAAATTTCATTGCGAGCCACTTTTTTTGCAAAATCAAAATTCTGGATTAAAAATTGACCTATTCGATTGCGATTGAGTTGAGTATCTCTTAGGGTAGAATATTGTTTGATAACCGAAGGGATGAGGGCGTGAAATACTCCTGCTGATGGATCTTGAAAATTAATTTGATAGATTCCTGCACAAGATTCTTGCCATGCAATAGCTGGAAGCAACCATTCAAAACCAAAAGTTTTTCCAAACTCATAAGATTGAATAAGGACTTGCAATTGCTGTTGGTTAAAATTTTTTGGATGATCACAAGAAGCATCGATGTCTTTGAGAGAAATGGTTGTTTTGGCATCGATGCAAGAGATAAAAAAGATAATAAAAAATAACCACAAACCTTTTTTTTGTATCAAAGCCCTTATCCTTGATTTTTGTTATAATTATACAAATTTTTAGATTCTAAGGAAAAGCTGTGCAAACGACACAAATGTTTATTGAAATTTTGGTTGAAGAATTACCCGCTATCCCATTTTTGAAAGAATTTGTTTATTTTGAAGAAAAATGGCAAAAGGCTTTAGAAAAAGTAGGAATTACAGCGGAGGCAACTTTTTACTTTACGCCTCGCAGGATTGTTTTATTTGATTCAAAATTTCCATTCCAAACGCAAGATTCTGTTCTTGAAATAGATGGTCCTCCTGTTTCTATTGCCTTTGTTAATGGAGATAAAAACTTAGATTTAACTCCAGCAGGAGAGGCATTTTTGCGTAAAAATTCACTACAAAGAAGTGAATTAAGATTTAAAAATAAAAATGGTAAGGAGATTTTATCTTGCTCTTATAAAAAATCTGGAGTAAAGACAAGAGATTTAATCAATGAAGTGTTGAATGATTTTTTGAGTTCTTTACATTTTGGAAAACCAATGAGATGGGCAGAAGTAAAAGAATCTTTCATACGCCCAATTCAAAATGTGATGATTTTCTTTGATAATGATTTCATTAGCTTTAGAGGCTATGGAATAAAAGGAGTGGCACAAACATTGGTGCGTAGCAATCAAGGCTATGAAAAAGTGGATATTAGGAACTTTTGCCATTATCAAGAAGTATTAGGTGATAATGGTATTATTTTAAATCAGAATGAGCGTCGAGATAAAATTTTAAGCGAAATTGAACAAATAAAAAAAGATCAAGGTGTATTTGTTGAGATAGACAAAGAGTTGCTTGATGAGGTGGTTGCAATTACAGAAAATCCAAAGGTTATTCTGGGATCATTTGAAAAAAAATATCTTCAATTGCCTAAAGAAATTATCATTACATCTATGAAAGAAAATCAGCGTTATTTTGCTGTTTATCAGGATAATGATTTAACACAATTGCATCACCATTTTATCGTTGTTAGCAATAGCATTGCTCGTGATAATGAGCTTATTTTAAAGGGAAATGAAAAGGTTTTACGAGCAAGATTAGAAGATGCAATGTTTTTTTATCATAATGATTTAAAAAATGGTTTAAAAACACAGGAATTAAGTCAGATTGGTTTTGTACAGGGTGCTGGAAGTATGCTTGATAAAACCCATAGGGAAGAAAAAATTGCACGCTTTTTATCGGGGATTTTTCAGCTTTCTGAAGAAAAAAAAGAAGAGATTTTTACCTCAGTTTTGCTTTCAAAATCTGATTTGCTTACAGAGGTTGTTTATGAATTTTCAAACCTCCAAGGGATAATGGGTTATTACTATGCACTTCAAGCAGGCAAGAGTTTAAACATTGCCTTAGCAATAAAAGAGCAATACCTGCCTCTTGGAGAAAATTCAGAGTTGCCAAGCACTTTACAAAGTTCTATCGTTGCTCTTGCTTATAAGCTTGATAACATTTTAACGCTTTTTGCTTTTGATAAAATTCCTTCTGGCTCAAGAGATCCATTTGGTCTGAGAAGGGCGGCTAATGGAGTTTTAAGAATTCTACTGAACAGAAATTTAACTTTTCATATTGATAGAGAGATTGAAAAAATTTGTGAGATTTTAGGCTATCAAGGGATTGCAAAAAAGGTTGAAAATTTCTTTTTAGAACGCTTAGAAGCAATTTTTAATGTCAATTCTTCTTTGATTAAAGCGGTTTTAAATACAGGAGAAAGAGAGATTTGCAAGATCGGTCAAAAAATCAATGCACTTGATGTTTGCTTAACAAGAGATAAAGAGGCTTGTATCAATACCTTTAAGCGTGTGGCAAATATTTTAAAAGAGGCAAAAGAAGTTACTGGTATCTTACCTCAGTTTATACAGGAACCTGCGGAGGTAGCTCTCTATGAATCCTATTTAAAAATAGAAAAAATGAAAATAGATAATTATGTGGTTTATATGGAAGCTCTGGTTTCTTTGAGACCTCTTTTGGATGATTTTTTTAATCAGGTTTTGGTGTTTGTTGATGATGAAAGGATCAAAAACAATCGCATTGCTTTGATTTTTAGAATTTATCAAGCTTTCTTAAAAATAGGAGATATTAAAGAGATTTCGTTTTGATTTCAATGAGATAGTTGATTTTAATTTTTAGGAAAATGATTATAATTATGCTTTTAATTTTTGTCATCTAGGTGGGTTTTTTGAAAAGTATATTTTTGTCTATATTTTGTCTTGGAATCTTATTTGGATATGAGATGGATTTTTCGCAGTTTGCTTCGCAGGTAGAGAAAAATTCAGTTGATTTAATCAGAAATAGAGCAGAGCTTGATTCTTCTTTACAGGATTATCGCTCTAGCATGTCGTGGAATACATCCTACATTGAGAGTGAAATATCAATGGGGAAGCCCCATAGTAGCGGTGATTTTCAGGTTGAGAGTACGACATTATTAATGATCACTCCTCGACTTCCTTGGGTAACTGCAATTCTTAAGCAGAGTTTGCAAACAAAAACCTTGCAATATGATAAAAGCTATCGTTTAATGAAAAATCTTGCCATTATCGAAGCAAAAAGAATTTATTTCTCTTATACCTTAGCAGAAGAAAAGTATAAAATCTATCAACAGAGAGAGCAAAACTTTCTTTCCCAACTTAAAATTGCAGAAGCAAAATTTAAATCAGGAAGTCTTGCAAAAAAAGATTATGTTAATTTTAAAAATTCTTATTATGAAGCAAGGCTTTTGAGAATGCAGATTCAGCAAGAAATTGTGAATTTAAGAAATGCTCTTTTAAAGATGTTAGGGCTTAGCCAAGTTGATGGAGCTATTAGAGTATCTGGCCTAGATTTTAAATTTTTTGATATCAGAGGACTTGATCTTGAAACAAGAGCAAGTCAATCTCTTCTTTTAGAAATTTTGGCTTTAAACGCAAAAGACAATGCCATTAATGCGAAAGCTTCAAGTTATGAACGCTGGGATAGCTTTGAAATTGGTGCAGGGTTACAGAATACAACTCAAGGTAATCTGAGTCAGAATTTTGCAACCTTAAGAGTCCAAGTCCCTATACCTCTAACAAGGAAATACGATCATCTTAAGAAAAAATATTTGATTTTGCAGAGTTCTTATTTGCGACAAGAAGAGGTGCAAAAGCGTAATCTAAAAATACAAGCACTCTCTTATGGAAAACAGCTTGAAATAAAGCAAGATTTTATTAAACTGCAAAAGGAAAATGTGGATAATAAAAGATCGCTTGTAGATATGGGAAAAACCGCTTATGAGGCACAAAAAATTAGCCTTTTTGAATATCTAGCCTATCAAAATGCATATATGGATGGCTTGATTAAAATGATTGATGCAAAACTCGAATATGTTCAAGTTCAGACACTTTTAGAAGAAAGTCTTGGTATGATTTTATTTCAAGGAAAGAATAATGAGTAAAATTTGTAGTATTTTTTTATTGTTACTCACTTTGAGTCATCTTGGTGCAAGAGAATACAAGGATATTAAAATAAGTCCTGAGGATGCAAATAAATTAGGAATTTCAACAATACAGATAAAAAATGGCGGTGTTGTTAGAAGTATTCCTTTTAATGCTGTGATTGATTTTGATTCTGGAACTTCGATTACTCAAAGTTCAACTTTTGATGCGATCGTTGTAGCACTTCATAAACAAGAAGGTGAAAAAGTAAAAAAAGGGGAGGTGATTTGTGAGATTAGCTCAAATGAACTTAATAACTTGCTTTTTGAACTAGGAAATACTCAGAATCGATATAAAATTGCAGAAGAGATCTCTCAAAAAGACAAGCGTCTTTATGAATCGGGGGTGATTTCTCAAAGAGAATATCAAGTTAGTTATCTAAATGCAAATGAATTGCGTCTCAAACTAATGCAAATTCAATCAACATTCAATACTTTTGGTATTGATCCTAAGAAACCAAAAGGAGTTTATGGTTTCAGAATCATTGCCAAAGAAGATGGTGTTTTGGCAGTTTCTCCAAGACAAACAGGAGAGAAGATTATCGCTTTTAGTCCTTATATCAGAATCACTTCTGGAAAAAATTTGCTTGCAAGGATACGGGTTCCTATTCATATGATTGATTATATCCGTCCAAAGTCAAAAGTTTTTGATAAAAATGGTAAAGAAGTAGGTGTGGTTTCGGCAGTTTCTGTCGTGATTGATAAAACGACAAATACTGTGATTGCAATTGCAAATTTAAATCAAGGTGGATTTAAAGTGGGAGAAGTCGTTGAACTCTATATTGAAGGAAATTTAAATCAAAACTCCCTGTTGGTGCCTGTTGAAGCAATTATTAAAAACGAGAATGATTATCTTGTTTTTAAAAAAACTAAAAATGGCTATTTGCCTATTAAAATCAATATTTTAGAAGAGAAAAATCGTTCATTTATTATCAGTGCTTCTGGGTTAAATTTTGGAGATGAAGTCGCCATAGGATCTATCATTGCCCTTAAGGGAATTGTAAATCATGTAGGAGAATAGGGAGAGGATATGCTGAGTAAAATAATCGCTTTTTGTTTGCGCCAAAGAATTATGGTGATTATTTGTGCTTTGGGACTAATGTCATTGGGAATTTTTAGTTTTTTAACAATCCCTATTGACGCATTTCCAGATATATCAAGCACACAAGTAAAATTAGTAATTAAAGCCCCAGGAATGGCTCCAGAAGAAGTGGAAAACCGAGTTGTTCGTCCTTTGGAGCTTGAGTTATTGGGTCTTCAGGGGGAAAAATCTTTACGCTCAACTTCAAAATATGCTATTGCAGATATCACGCTTGATTTTGAAGATGATGTTGATATTTATCGTGCTAGAAATATGGTTAGTGAAAGAATCACAGGGATTCTTGATGATCTTCCAGATGGAGTCAGTGTTAATATAGGCCCGATTGTAAGTCCATTGTCTGATATGTTTATGTTTGTGCTTGATGGAAATATGCCAGAGATTAAAAAGCGTGAAATTATGGATTTTGTTATCCGTCCAGCCTTAAGATCTATTCGTGGTGTTGCTGATGTAAATTCAATGGGCGGATATGCAAAAGCGATTGCCGTGGTGCCTGATTTCAATGATATGGCTCGTCTTGGGGTAAGTATTAGTGATTTGCAACAAGTATTAAAAGAAAATCTTAAGAATGATGGTGCTGGAAAGGTAGATCGTAGCGGTGAAACATTCTTGGTTAAGATACAATCTGCTTCTCTTAATGAAGATGAAATAAAAAATATTACCATCTCTACAAAGAGTGGTTATTTGCGTGTTGGGGATTTCTGTCGTGTTATTCCAAGTTATCGAACAAGATTAGGGTTTTTAACCAAAGATGGAACAGGAGAGGCAGTTGGTGGTCTAGTTTTATCGGTAAAGGGATCTAATTCGAAGGAAACTATTCAAAAAATTTATGCAAAATTTGAAGAGCTTAAAAAGGTGCTTCCCAAAGGGCTGAGTATTAATGTTTATTATGATAGATCAGATCTGACTCAAAAAGCTGTTAATACGGTCAGCAAAACCCTTATAGAAGCAATCATCTTGATTGTGATTACTCTTTTCTTGTTTTTAGGAGATTTGAGGGCAGCCATTGCTGTGAGCGTGATTTTACCTCTCTCATTAGGAATAGCCTTTTTTCTTATGAAACAAACAGGCATAACAGCGAATCTTATGAGTTTGGGAGGATTGGCAATTGCGATTGGGATTTTAGTGGATTCTGCGGTTGTAACCGTTGAAAATGCTTTTGAATCTTTAAGTCAAAATAAAAAGCTCACTAAATTAAATGTAATCTATCGGGCTTGTAGTGAAATTTCTATTTCCGTTTTTAGCGGAATTATTATCATAATTGTATTTTTTATGCCGATACTTTCTTTAGAAGGCTTAGAAGGCAAAATGTTTAAACCATTAGCACAGAGTATTGTTTATGCCTTATTTGGTTCTTTAATTTTAACAATGACAGTTATTCCTGTGGTGAGCTCTTTTGTTTTAAAACCAAAACCTCATAAAGAAACACTCCTTGTCCGAGGGATTAATTTTTTATATGTCCCATCATTGCATTTTTGCCTCAAACATAGCAAACTTGTTTTTGGCTTAGCAATTCTTTTTCTTGTGGCAAGCCTTAGTCTTTTTCCTTTTATCGGACGATCATTTATGCCAACCCTAGATGAGGGAGATTTGGTCTTAACGATTGAAACTGCGCCTTCAATTTCTATTGATCAATCAAAAGATCTTATGTTGCGCATTGAAAGACAACTTAAAACTATCAAAGAAATCAAATCAGCTGTTGGACGAACTGGATCAGATGAATTGGGGTTAGATCTTTCTGGGTTTAATCAGACTGATATTTTTGTTTCGTTTATCCCAAAAAATCAGTGGAGTGTTAAGACAAAAGAAGAGTTATTGCAAAAAATCAGAACATCACTTCAAGGTTTTAGAGGAATTAGCTTTACTTATACTCAGCCTATTGATATGAGAGTTTCTGAAATGTTAACAGGCGTGAGAGGAGATTTAGCGGTTAAACTTTTTGGAGATGATATTACAAAGCTCAATGATTTGAGCGCACAAATTGCAAATATCATTGATGGTGTGCAAGGATCAAGTGAAGTTTTTACTGCTCTAAACAAAGGAGTGAATTATCTTTATGTGATACCCAATAAGCGTGTTATGGCAAATGTTGGTATCACTACAGAAGAGTTTTCTAAGTTTATGAAATCTTCTCTTGAAGGGATTATTGTAGATTATATCCCTCAAGGGATCGCGCGTATCCCTGTCATTATTCGTCAAAATGATGAGATTAGTAAGCATATAACCATGCTAAAAGCACTTGAAATGAGTTCAGATAATGATGCTCCTGTTCCAATCAGTTCTATTGCACAGATCAAAGAAGTTGATGGACCAGTGACTATTTACCGAGAAAATGCTCAACGCTATAGCGTGATTCGTTCGAATGTAAAAAATCGGGATTTAGGTGGTTTTGTTCAGGAGGTGAAAGAAAAAATCAATCAAGAAGTGAAGCTTCCAAGTGGTTATTTTATCACCTATGGAGGACAATTTGAAAATCAACAAAGGGCAAATGCGAGGCTATCAATGGTAATTCCTTTGAGTATTGTTGCCATTTTCTTTATTTTATACTTTACTTTTAAAAGCATACCGCTTTCGCTTTTAATTTTATTGAATATTCCTTTTGCGGTGACAGGAGGTCTTATTTCGCTTTTTGTTTCTGGAGAGTATATATCTGTTCCTGCGAGTGTTGGCTTCATTGCGTTATTTGGTATTGCTGTTTTAAATGGCTTGGTAATGGTGGGATATTTTAAAGATCTTATCATTCAGGGGTATAGTATTGATGAAGCCGTAGAAATGGGAGCAAGAAGACGCTTAAGACCAGTCTTGATGACTGCTTGTATTGCTGCATTAGGGTTGATACCAATGTTGCTTTCTAGCGGAGTGGGTTCAGAGGTTCAGCGTCCATTGGCTATTGTTGTGCTTGGAGGATTGGTAAGTTCTAGTGCTCTTACACTTTTAATTTTGCCACCAATGTTTAGAGCGGTAGTGAAATATTTTTCATTAAATCTTAGGGGGCAGTGATGTTTGAATTGTGTGTTGAATTAGGCTCAAAAAACAAAATAATAGATTTTTTATTTGCTGAAGGGATTGAAAATTTTTATTGTATTAATGCAGAACACTATATCTCATCAAAAAGTCTTATTAGTGAAAAAGAAAAAGTCAATGGTTATCAAGAGTGTGTTATCTTTAGACTCTATTTAGAGAAACAGAAAAAAGAAGTTATTTTTCAAAAAATAAAAGACCATTTTCATAAAGAGGTTACTTTTCTTTAAAGTTAAAAAAAGATAGATCAAAAATATATTTTCTTCGAAGTAATGCAAAAAGTATTGCACAAGAGATGAATAGAGCACAAATAGTACTAAAAAGAAAAACCATACTTGTTTTTGATGCAATGAAACCACCTCCAAAAGAACCAGCAAAATTTCCTAAATATTGACAGGTTTGATTAAAGCCAAAAATTACACTTAATTTTTGAGGACTGATTTCTTTTTTAAGCAATGCGTTAACACAAGGTAAAAGTCCGCCAAATCCCATACCGATTAAAAAACGAATGAATATTAAAGCAAAGATATTTGAAGCAATGGATTGTAGATAAAAACAGATACCACAAAAAATAAGAGCAACAAAAATCACCTTATTAGGACCAATTTTATCTGCAATTTTTCCTATTTTTGGCGAGAAGATAATATCACTAATTCCACTAGCTGCAATCACAATTCCAGACCAGAAAATCAAATGAGAACCTTGATGAATTTGTTGAACAAAAACTCCCATCATAGGAATTGCTCCAAAGGTTCCAAATTGTATGATAAAAGTGGTGATAAAAAGTGTAAAAATAAGTTTTTTATCATTTTTTGCTTCACATTTTGAAATGGCAAAAGAATTGCTTATTTTTGGTCGGTCGTTTTTGATAAAAATCAGTATGGTGAAAAACGAACAACCAATTAAAATGGCAATAAACTCAAAAACCGCTTGTATGCCTAAAAATTCTGCAACCAATCCTCCAAAAAGTGGGCCAATAAGACTGCCAGAGATAGATCCTGTTGATAAAATCCCTAAAGCGTAGGCTACTTTTTGTTTTGGTGAAATTGTTGCAATAAAAACAATTGCTGCAGAATTAAAACCAGAAATAACTCCTGTAATTGCGCGTATGAGAACAATATCAAATACAGAATGAGCAAAACTTAAACAAAGTGTGAGAATTGACATGCCAAGACTAGCTCTAAGAAGCATTTTTTTGTATCCAAACCTTGAACCTAAAAAAGCCCAAAGTGGAGAAAAAATCGCCATAGCAATAGGAGTGATACCAAAAGATAAGCCCACATAAAAAGAGAGTTTATCTTGAGGGATATTTCCGAGTTTTTGAATGTAAGTTGGAAGTATGGGGGCAATTTGACTCAAACCCATACTTGTAGTAAAAACTCCAAACCAGCATACAAGTAAGGTTTTTTGAAAATTCTGCATTCACTATCCTTTGGTTTCATCGAGTTTGTATTTAAAATATTAAGCAGACAATAGATTTTATGAGAATTATCTTTATTTTGCAGAAATTTTAGGTAAATCAATTTTAATCATTTTTCTTTTAAAATTAAAGAAAAATGATTGTAGTAATGTTAAAAGTTTCTTTGTATGAAATAGTGAAATTCTCCATTATCTTCGATAATATCCAATACATCATAGCCATAATTTTTTGCATCAACAGGAACATTGTTGATACTTTGAGCACAATCGCTAATAACTTGTAAAACTTCACCCTTTTTAAGCGTTTTGAGTGCTTTGAGACTCTCAATAGCGGGGTAAGGACAGCTTTCTCCCCTCACATCAAGATGGTAGGTAACTTCATAATTTTGTTTTGTTTGCATAAAGATCCTTTGTCAAATGAGATGTTAATCGTTTTGAGATTTTTTTCTGAACTCGATATTCAATGAAAATAATCAACAACAAGAAGAGAATTAAAAATAAAAGATTTACAAATAAACCACCATAGTTTTCAAAAGATTCTAAGAGATTGATTTTTGGAAAACTTTTTGCAAGTGGTTGGCTATACAAAGACCAAGTTCCAGCAAGAATCATTGATCCAATAACATTGCCAATACCGACAAAAACATAATGTATTTGCCCTTCCATAGCACGATACATCCAGCCACATTCACATCCCCCAGCAATCACAATTCCAAAACCAAATAAAAATCCACCAATAAAAACATTGGGTCCAGCCCAAACAATCTTAGGTGGAACACCAAGCATAATATAGCCAAAAACCCCAATTGTGGATAAAATCATACCGATGATGATGGCTTTTGCCATTATGCCTCTGCCAGTTAGAAAAAGATCTCGAAAGGCTGAAGTAAAGCAGATTTGGGCTCTTGAAATAATAAATCCAAAAGCCAAACCAAAGATAATAGAAATTCCTAAAACATTATGTTTGCCTTGTTTTATTTCAAAAATAGCCCAAAAAATACTACAAATCAAAACAAGAAGACCAATCATAAATGATAAATTTTTCCTATCTTTCTTTTTTTCTTGTTGATACAAACCTTTTTTCAGGGTAAATTCTGATTTTTGTTTTGATATAACAAAAATTCCTAGATATACCCCTGCGATACTCATCAGTGTAAAAAACCACGCGTGAAGGCTAAATTGTGGAATACCTGTGAAAAAACTAGCGAGATTGCAACCCATTCCTAATCTTGCTCCAAATCCAGCAATTATTCCGCCAACAAGAGCTTGGATTATTCTTTTTGTTTTTGGAAATCTAATTTTAAAATGTCCAGCAAAAAGTGTTGAGATTAATGCGCCCAAAAACATTCCAAGAATCATTACACCATCTTTTCGGCTAAAAATATTACCATTTAGTCCAATGATTTGAAAATATTCCCACTCTTTGGGTTTTAGCCCAAAGAGTTCAAGAAACTCTCCTCCCCAACGGGTGAATTCTCCTGTGACTGCCCACGCAGAACCAGTGATACCAAAATAATATGCTGAAAGAATAGCGATTAAAAGCACGGAATAAAAAGGATCATAAAACCTTGCAAAATATTTTTCTCTTATTTTTGCCAACATAGAAACCCCAATAATTTATTGAAAATAAATGAGATTTTTAGATCACTTCTTGTGGATTGATGAAGTTCTCAAAGTCGAGTAGATATCTAAAAATGTCTATCGCACCGCGATACTGAAAAACGGGATTTATACCATATTTTTGCTTGATTTTTCTTTAAAAGCATTAAGTAAAATTAGATCTCTTAAAAAATGAACCATAGAGGAATAAAGATTGCTTTAAAAAGTCTAAAATTATGGTAGAATTCACTCTGACTTTGGGGGGTTTAGAGATTTGTATAAATGGAGCTTTGGTTCCATAAACTTCGAGGTTAGGAATGCAGAATAAAAAAAAATCTTTGATTGCTTTATCGCTTGTAGGGGTGCTTTCCTCCTGTGCTACCGCCCAAGATGGTAACATTACAAATACTAATGATCCTAATCAAATGCATACCATTGGCAGTGCAAGTGGTAGCGGTGCTCTGAATGGTTCTATCCAAACAAGTGGGACAAATTCTCACACCACTGTCAATTTTAGAGGAAACTCTGAAATGAAAGGTGGTCAAATCTCTGCCAAGATAGAACAGAAAGAAAAAGCAGATGGCAATACAGGAGCGACGAATACAATTCTTTTGCAAGAGAATTCTGTTCTTCATTTGACTGCTGACAATTTAGAAGAAGATCCTAAAGAAGAAGCAAATGCTGAAGAAACAACAGGAAAGCCAAAAATTCCAACTACCTTTTCGATTTTAGCAGATGGGAGTGGAGCAAAAAATACTATCTCGGATTTGACAACAGGGACAGCAACGGGAAGTATAGCTGGTGCTATTATCGCAAAAAATGCTGGTATTAATATCATTACAAACTTGAGAAACACGACTCTTTCTGGTGCTATTGTTGCTGATGGATCAGGAAGCAAAAATGACATAACCCTTGATAGTAGATCTAGTTTTGGAAGTTATTTGCTTGCTATGAATAAAGGCACAAATATCCTAACGCTCAATAATGATTCTTCTTTAAATATGAATTCTTATGAAGATACAGAAAAAGCTTCTGTTTATGCCATTGGTGAAGGCTCTTCTAATGTGATTAAAGGAGATACCACCGATTCGGGGAATATTATGGGCGTGGTTTTGGCAAAGGATAAGGGGATAAATACCATCACTCTTTCAAATCTTCATATAGCAGGAGAGCTCAAGGCAGTTGATGGAGGATTGAATTTAATTACTCTTAGTCAAGGAAGCAAATTAACTCATATCACTACACAGGGAACAAGCTCCAATAACACTGTTTTTCTTAATGATACTTCTTCTATCCAAGGTTATATTGCAAATTTAAATACGGCTCTTGAAACTCCTGCAGAAGAAACTATTCTTTCAAAAAATACGATTGTTTTGAATGATGAGGCATTTTTAAATCTCCATAAGGCAACAAGTGGTGCTAACAATGGTTCTGCTATCTATAGTTCTAGTGGTGGAACTAACACAATCTCTGGTAATTCAACTGGCAATCATCAAATAACAGGCAATATCACGGCAAGCACTGGAGGATTAAACACCATTACGCTTTCTAAACTCACAATGACAGGGGATATCACCACAGATGGTGGAAATAATGTGATTAAGATTGGAAATTTTAGTTCAACAGAAAATTCCAGTATTACAGGAAATATTCAAGCAAAGAATAAAGACGGAAAAAATAATCTTGATTTTACGCGAGTTGAGATTAAGGGTAATATACTAGCAAGTGCTGGTGAAAATGAAGTGCATTTGAAAGATAGTAAAGTAACTGGAGATATCACAGCTCAAGGCAGTAATACTGAAGCTGGAAAAAACACTTTAGAATTAGGAAATGCTGGAACTCGTGCTGAAGTAAATGGAAAAATTTCTGCAAAAACAAAAGGGCAAAATATTATTGAGTTTAATAATGGTGATGTCAATGGTGGAATTTTTGCAGAGGGTGCAGAAGCAAGCAATACAATCACTTTAGGGAATCAAACTTATACAGGAACCATAAAAGCTAATATCACAGCAACTGATAGCGGAACCAATACCATTACTGTTGAATCGGTTAATATGACAGGAAGTGTGATCGCTAAAAATCAAGGAAAAAATTCAATTACAGATAAAAATCCTTTTAATTCTCAGTCTGTCATTACAGGTGGTATTCTTGCTCAAGATAATGGAACAAATACAGCGATACTAAAAAATATCAATATCACAGAGGGGGTTTCAGCAAGTGGGGTTGGTGCAAAAAATACTCTAACAATTGGTGGGAATCAAAATGGTTTAGTAACAAGCAATATAACCTCAAGTGCAAGTGGAGAAAATCAAATTACTTTTGTAAATTATGCAAGTCTTTTGGGGAATATCCTTGCAAATGCTGGTGGAAAAAATGAGATTAAAGAATGCGTGGGGACAGCAGTTTGCAATGGAATTGCTATAACAAATGAAGAAGTCGACACAACTGAAATCACTACTCAAACTTTAATTTCAGGGAATATCACTGCAGATGGTGGAGAAAATACCATCACGCTTGCATATGCAAAAATTACAGGCGGGATAATTGCCACCAACTCATCTCAAGGAAATGCTTCTAAAGCGGGAAAAAACACCATTATAATTGCCACAACGAATGCAGATAAGTCCTTAATAAGTGATGTTATCGCAAATAAGGGTGGTAGCAATGAAGTAAAATTAGGTGATGATGATGATGGTAAGTTTGGGGTATTGCAAGGAAATTTAATTGCAGATGGTGATGGTTCCAAAAATGAAGTTACTCTTAAAAATAGCTCAATATTTAAAGAAGGGTATATTAAAGCCAATGCTTTAGATAATGTAAATCAGACTACAAATACGATTACCTTAGAAGGCACCTCTGCTTTAAATTTAGTTGGCGAAACTACAGAAGATGGGCTTGTAGGTTATGCAATTTATGCAAGCGGAAAAGGAGCTTCTAATCATATTCAAGATAGTGGAACAGGGCAAAATACAATCCTAGGAGATATTGTTGCAGACAATACACAAAATAAAAATACAAATAATCAACCTTCAAATGCCAGCAATAATATTGCCTTAAAAAATCTTACTCTGACAGGAAGCATTAATGCCTACAATTCTGCTAATAACACTCTTGAATTAAATCAAGCAAAGATTGATGGCAATGTCCTCGCACAAACTTTAGGAACTAATCAAATTACATTTAAAGCAAATTCAGAGGTTGATATCGCAGGGACTTTTTCTGCCGTTAATGGTGGTAGCAATACGCTTAAAATTCAAGATAATGCTAAATCGATTACCATTGCAACAAAAACGGGTAATGCTTTTCAAGCACAAGGTCAAGGAGCAAAGAATATTTTTCAGTATGAAACAGATACAGCAACCCAATCGCCTGTAGGAAGTATCACAGGTGTAATTTTTGCAGAGGAAGGTGGGAGCAATCAAATTGAGTTAAAAAAATTTGATATTACAGGTGACATTAAGTCTTATGGAGGTTCTAATAGCATTACTATTGGAAGCACAGAAGTCACCAATACGATTTTAGGCAATATGATTGCTGATAGTGCTAATGTAACTGATATCACAGAATCTACAGCAAATACAAGTAATGTGGTTACCTTAAATGGAAATGCAACAATCAAAGGATCACTATCTGCACAAGGAAGCGATCAGGATAAAAAGGCCACAAATGAGATTAAACTCAATACTGACTCAAATTCCTTCTTGAGTCTTGTGAGTAGTCAAATTGTCAATACAAACGGAGAAAATGTAGGATCTGGCGAGGATGCGATTTTTGTCGATGGAGTTCAATCTTTAAATAAAATTACTGATTTAAGTTCAGCGACAGAGCAATCAACAATCAATGGAAACATTTATGCAATTAATGGAACAAATGATGTTCAAAAAATAAATGGAAATCAAATTACTTTAAAGAATGTGAGTATTACAGGTGATGTGATCGCAATTTCTGGAGGAAACAATACTCTTTCTTTAGAAAAAGTATCTTTCGTGGGAGATACGATAGCAAAATCTGGAGGAAATAATGCCTTTACTCTTGGAATGGGTGAAAAAGCTGAAAATAAAACAATAGGTATGGTTGAGGGAAGCATCACTGCAAACGAACTAGGTAAGAATGAATTTAAGGTAACAAATATTATTCTTAATCAAAATCAAGTATTAGCAGGGATTATTGCATCTGCAACCGCTTCAAGTCTTAACTCTTCAGATAGCACAAAAAATACCATCACCCTCAATGGAGCTTCTGAGCTTTTAAATACTTATTTATCTGCTAATCAGGAAGCAATTTTAGGGACAATCAGTCAAACTTTTCTCACTAAAAACGAATTAGCACTCAAAGATACATCAATTATTAAAATCATTGCCAATACCGATGGTAACGCGATTTTAGCAAAAGGCGTTAATGCACAAAACACAATCACAGATGAAACGACAGCGGATGGTAATAGTATTACTGGAAATATTTATGCTGGTTATAGCGGTAATAATAATGTGCAGATTAAAAAAATCACAATGACAGGAGATGTCAACGCAGCAAGTGGAGGCACCAATACAATTAACTTTGGAAATGCTACAAATAGCGGTAGTTTTTTTGGTTCTATCAATGCAACAAGCGTTAAACAGAACACGCAAAATACAATGATATTTACTGGTATGATGATTGGTGGCAGCGAAGTAAAGCAAATCAGCTCTAATAATGGAGGGATCAATCAATTAACACTTGATCAAACTTCAGTGCTTAAAAATATGTATCTCACAGCACAGGGTGCAAATGATTCATATTCATCAAAAAATAGCATTACATTAAATGATGCAAATTCTGTGCTTTACATCAATACAAATTTTACATCAACGACAAAAGCTTTGGTTGATCTTGATTTAATTAATGCATCAAATCGATATGCTCTTTATGCAACAGGAAATAATGCAAGCAATATTATTAAAGTTTCTGAAAAACAATCAGTTAGGAACAAGCAATATCACGCTATTGCCGGAATGATATCTGCGCTAGATTCTGCAAAAAATGAAGTTAATTTAGAAAACCTAACCTTCAAAGGATCTGTTACAGCAAATAATGCAAAAAATATGATTACAATCAGTAATCAAGGCATTGCACAAGGAGATTTAATACAGGCTCAAAGCGCTGGAAGCAATACACTTGCAATGAAAGAAACAAATTTTTCTTATGGAGGAATCATTGCTCAAGCCTCTCAAAATGGCAACGATGAAGATATGATTACTTTTGTATCACAAGATCCTATAGATCCTATGACCACTACATTGACTGATGTAGATGGATCAATTAGTTCAGCAAGCTGTGATGATCAGGCAACTTGTAATGTGATTAAATTAACTGGTGATAGTTCTTTTGTGATTACTGGAGTATCACTAAAACAAGCTATTTTGGCTGATGGTGAGAATGCACAAAATATCATTACTCAAGCGACAACAACCCAAACAAATAATTCAATCACTGGCAATATTCTTGCTTCTAATAGTGGAAAAAACTTCATTCATCTTGATGTTTTGACATTGCAGGGAGACATTCAAGCAGAATCAGGTGCGATGAATTATGTTGTTTTCGGAAAAGCTCAAGAGCAGAGATCGCAAAATCGTAGTTCTTTTACTGGAGATATGAACGCGTTACAAGCGCAAAATTTTATAAAAATAACAAATGGTGATATTTTAGGAAATATCTACTCAAATAATGGAGTGCAAGAAATTACTTTTCAGACGGTTGCTATGCAAGGAACCATTAGGGTTGAATCTTCTGATGAATCAGAAAATAGTGTAGGTAATAGTGTAAATTTAACTGACACGGTATTAACAAAAAGTGCTCTTTCTGCAGAATATTCTGGAGAAATGTCTTTAAAAACTGCCAATACAATCAGTATGAGCAATACAAGCTCTTTTGCCTTTAACGCTCAACAAAATAGTGGTTATGCAATTAAAGCGGTTGGCAATGGGGCGACAAATACAATTAAAGATACAACAAATGGAAATTTATTAAGCACAATCACAGCGGCTCAAGATTCCCAGTCCTATGCCATTTATGCCAAAGGAAAGATTAGTGATCAGACTCAAGAGGATGGCGACAATACTCCAGTTCTTGCTGTTAATGATCTTCAAGTTAAAAATGTTAATATCATTGGTCAAATTTGGGCGCAGGATAATGCAAAAAATACACTTAATTTTGGTCAAGAAAAACAAACCGCCAGCACTCAGAATGTTGATCAAAATACAATGCAGAGTATTATCACTGCGAGTAATGCAACAAATCATATCACGCTAACACAATTTGATGTTAGCAAATCCGCTTTAATCGCATTAGTAGATAATTCTATTAATACCCTTAGCCTCAAAAATTCTACTTTTAGCGGATATTTGGTTGCTATCTCTTCTGAAAAATCTTCAAGCAATACGATTGAACTTGATACAAACTCCACGCTTAATCTTATAGGAAGTCAAGTTTATAATGCTTCAGCTGCAAAAATAGGTTCAGGTTATGATGCAATCTATACTGAAGGAAAAAATTCTAGCAATATTTTAAAGATAACAGATCAAACAGATCTTGTTACCTCAAAAAAAAGTCATAGCATAACAGGGAATATCACAGCAGTATCAGGAGGTGCAAATCATTATGGTTTCAAAACCATAACAATTAACAATGCTTCTGTCATTGCTTATGGAAATAATGCGACTAACACAATTTTAATCCAAGATTCTTCAAGCATTGCTGGTGCGATAACAGGCGAGACAGGAAAAATAGGAGGAATTTTTTATGTTAAAGGTGGAGATTCTTCAAATACCTTTACTTTTAAAGATAGCTCTAAGGCTGAAAATATGGCTATGCAAGCTATTTTTGTTAATATGCAAACTGATTCAAGCAAAAATACAAAAGAAGATACAGGTGCAAAAGAAGATGCAAATACAAATGAGGATGCAGGTGCAAATGAGGATACGGGAGACAATGCCACTGGCGACTCTAATCCGAGCGAAAGTGTCACTCCCACATTTGTTAAAAATATTTTGACTTTTGAAGGATCTTCTGCATTCAGTCTTGTTGCTCGAGATGTAAAAGAGAGCATTACATCAGATTCTGCAGTTATTTATAGTGGATCTGTTTTGTATGCAGATGGAAATGGTTCAAGTGAAGGAGCGCTCAATCAAATCGTTACTACTTCAAGTGCCAAGAGCACCATTACTGGAGATTTAATTGCTTTAAATGGAGGAGCAAATGTTATAGAATCTACAGTTGCAAGCAAGCAAAAAGAAATGGCAGATACTGAAAATCTTATCATTACAGGGGATATTATTTCTCAAAATAATGGAAAAAATACCATTAAACTTCACGGCGGGAATTCTCCTATTGCTGGAAAATTTTTACAAGCTTATAGCGGAGGACAAAACTCAATCCTTATTGATCAAGAAGGTAAAGGAGTTGTTAATTTTACAGGCGGTAGCCTTTATGGGAGCCAAATAGCAATTTATGCTAATGGTTTCAATTCAATTAATACAATCAAGAGCTCAAGCACAGTTAATGTTACAGGAAATATCGTTGCTGTAGAAAGTGGTATAAATACTCTCAAAGAGATTACAACTCTTAATATCACTGGGGGAGTTTCTATTAGCGCTGAAGGCAATGGTTCGGTAAATACAATTGTTGCAAGTGGAGAATCCAAACTTGAACTTGGCGATATCTCTACAATCGATGGAGGTGTTAATAGAATTACAGATAATAACAATTCTTCACAAACTCAAAATCTAATTGCAGGAAATATCAAAGCAGTCGATGGAGGGCAAAATGATGTATCTTTGGTTGCTGCTAAGATCAATGGGGATCTGATTGCTGATAATGGATCTAATGCAGTTACTCTTGGAGGAACGATTGCAAAAGAGCTTGTAAGAAGCGGAGATTCTCAATCTTTTGAAGGGAATATTATTGCAACAAGAAAAAATGGAAGCAATATTTTTGATATCAAAGATGGAGTTCAGTTAATCCTTCACACTATCTCTGCTGATTTTGGATCAAATTCAGTGAGTATTTCTAAAAGTATCTCAAGTGCTAAAATTAATAGCGATATCACAGCAACCAATGGCGGAAGTAACTCTATTAAATATGATGACAGTTCAAACACTCAAAATTTAGAATTAACAAGTGATCTGATTTTAGCAACAGATGATAATAGTAGCAATACGCTTAGTTTTAATAAAATCAATGTTACTGGCAGTCAAGTTTCTACTCAAAAAATACAAGCAAATGGAACTGGTGCAAAAAATACGATCGTGTATCAAAATGCTATTTTTAAAAAAGGTGAGCTTGTCGCTAGTAATGGAGGGGAAAATGATTTTACTTTAATGTTAGCAAATGAAAAAATAAAAGATACTGATTCTAATCAAGAACCAAATTTATCTCTTGTAGTGAGAACTTCAGGAGAGTCTATTAATGATATCAAGGTAGAAAATATTTCTGAAAACGCTGTGGCATATCTTCATTATGATGGTGGACAAACAAGTGTTGTTTTTGCAAAAAGCAAGGACAATACAAATGGGGACAATAATTATCGAGATGGAGTTTTGCTTAATCTGAATGCAACAAAAGCTAATGATATTTTAAAAGATTTTAGAAGTGGGTATTACAATAACTATAGCTCAAACTATGCGATTTTTTTAGAAAATAGTGTTAAAAATTATACAATCAGTGGTGTTTATGTGGGAGCAATTCAATTTTTAGAAAATCAAGAAAAACAAACAGAAGTAGAAAATAATATCACTCTTAATAATGGAGCAGCACTTTTAGCATCTATTGCAACCAATAATAATGGAAAGCTTAATATGACACTTAATCAGGGTTCTAAATGGTTTGTAAAAACCAGTAGCGATACACAAGGATCAGGAGTAGTTGCCAATCAGCTCATTGGAAAATCAATTCAGCGTGATGATTCTCAAAATCAAATCAGTTCTCTAGCTCAGACAAATACTATTATTGATTTAGCAACTGGTGGATATGATAGCAAATATGGCATTATTAATCCTGATAAAAGAATAAGTGCTGATGTGCCAAGTCATCTCACTTTGACAATTGCTTCAGGACAGAATCTTGACAATATGATTTTTAGGCTCTATACAGATACTTCAACAAAACTTAGTGATAAAATCATTGTAAATAAGATAGGCAATACTGAAGCATCAGTAGCACAAGATCTATCTAATTCTGATCCAATTTTACAATCTTATTATACGACCTCGAGTTTGCAAAATAAAAACTATCACTATCAAGAGGATAGTGCTAATAATACACTTGTAGCAACGGTATCAAGCGATGCAAAAAATAATTTTCATTTTGGTGGAGCAATGAATGATGGAGATACTTTTAAAACAACTGTCAATCAGGGATATCTTGAAGTAACAACAGAATACATTAAAAAAACAGAAAAAGTTCAAGGTAGTGATGCTTTGAACCAAGAGGTGGATAATTATTACATCAATTCCTATCAGTCTCGCATCAGAGAATCAGAACAAGAGAATTCCTATAGTATGTTGCTTGTTAATTATCTTGTTTTTCTTTCTAACACAAATAATATCAATAAGCGTCTAGGCGAAGTGAGAGATATGGGAAATAATCACGGATTTTGGGCAAGAGCATTTGGTGGCCAAAATACACTCAATCAAGGTTTTGATGTTGTCAATAAATATATCTCCACTCAAGTGGGCTATGATTATGCAATCCCTACTAGCGGCGGTATGCACTTCTTAGGATTGGCATTTGGATATGGCTATCACTCAATCAAATCAAATGAGTGGATGATGAATTCTCAGGCGCTCAATGGTGCTTTGTATTATAGTTATGTGAGAGATAGTGGTTTTTATAGTGATACGGTTATTAAATATGATTATATTGATACAAAACCAAAAACTGCTGATTTGAATGACCCTATGGTGAGTCAGGTTATTTCTTTGAGTCAAGAATTTGGATATCGAGTTTATTTTGATAGTCCAAAAAGATTTTTTCTTGAAATGCAGTTAGAAGGATTGGTTGGCTATATGATGGGCTTTAATACATTGCAAAAGTATAGTGATCAAACTGAGGCACAGCTAAAAGGAATTGTAAATAATGCGTTTGTTTTTCGAGGTATTGGTGGAGGGGTATTTGGCTATAGTTTAAAAACAGCTAAAAATCAAACTGATTTTAGAATAGGTGCGCAATATGTCGCTGATTATAATTCTGGAGTCATTAATCTTGAAGTAGATAGAATTGCAACAGCTTCTGAAACTTTTGGATTTAATCAAATGGTTATGGCAACTTTTGGAATTAATTCTCATTTAACAAAAAAGCTAAGAATTTATGCAGAAGCAGGAATGGGATTTATTGGTAAAAAAATCAATCAAAACTATGTTGCTAATTTTGGCTTTAGGTATAGTTTTGGTACAGCTAAAAGAAATGTGAGTTTTGGAAGTGCTGTGGAGGATAAATTTGAAGATGGTGTCAAGCAATTAGACATACAAACTTCAAACACAAAGTGCAATGGTTGTAATCCAGAGAATGGATACTATCTTAAATTAATCGATTCCAATCAGGTGAATGCATCACTTAATAAATTTTTAGAAAAATATAACTTTAGAATTTATGATAATGGGTCAAATAAAATGTATTTACTAGGGCCGTATAAAAACTCAAATGAGGCAAATGCACAAAAAAGTTTTGCTGATAAGATCTCTCAAAGCCTAACGAGAAATCCAAATCAACAATCTGAACTTTATAAGGTGAAAAATAGAGGTAAATAATAAATGAAGATACCATCTGATCGATTTTCAAAGACTTTTTTAGCAGTCTCTTTAGTTGGTATTCTTTTTGCTCAAGCTTCTGAACTGAAAAGCGAAATTACAAACTCTAAAGATATATTAAACATTAATCTGCCAGATAAAACAGAAAACCCTACTTATGCAAATAATATCACTAAGATCACTACTTCTGGTGGCACAACATCGGTTGTCTTTGGCGATAAAACTTCATTGTCTGGCACTGTTACGGCTACTGGGGGATCTAATATTTTAACCTTTGATCAAGGAAGCTTTTCATCACCTATTTCTGTAATCGCAAATGGAGGAAATAATACCTTCAACCTCAATAGCTCAAAAAGTTATAGTTTTGCTTTGCTAGAAGCAACAAGTGGCACCAATACAATCAATCAGCTTGGTAATGGTAGTTTTGCCGAAATAACAAGCCATAGTGGTGGAAATAATCAGATAACTTCGACAGGATTGGTAACAATTTCAGGCGATATACTTGCAACAGGTGGAACAAATAAAATCACTCTCTCTGATACATCTACTTCAAGTAT
>X103_Eurasian_Blackcap__coassemble_165_pt1 | contig 101592 bp, 102 predicted proteins | sample X103_Eurasian_Blackcap__metabat2_low_PE_003 | metagenome-assembled genome bin X103_Eurasian_Blackcap | reverse complement strand
ACCCTCTAAAGAAATAAGATTTTTAGTCAAACTAGCTTTATTGGCTTGAAAGTTAGCATTAAGCGTATCCAGCGTGATTGTATTGGTTGTGGATTTAAAATATAAAAAATTATTTTTATCTGTTGCATTTCCAGCAGTTTGCTCAGCAATGATTGAACTAGGAGAGGCTTTGGTATTACTACCTCCAATAGTGGTGCTTGTTCCAGAGAAATAGAAATAATTATATCCTGAGTTTCCTCCTGAGCCTGCCTTAATCACTCCATCAAACACATTAACTCCATTCATTGAAATTCTATTGGTTCCACCATTTGCAGAGACATTAGCTGTGATTGTATTGGTGATAGTGGAAGAGGCATCCAAAGAAGCACTATTCGCTTTTTGTGGTGCTGAACCAAAGGTAATGTTGTTGGTTCCGCCATTTGCATAAATAGCGCCTGAAATCTTGTTAGCTACATTTGTGCCTGATGAACCTGTCAAACTAAAAGCAATATTATTAGAACCGCCATCAGCGGAGATTGTCCCTGAGATTGTATTGTTAGCACCTGCAGAGAATTTAATATTGTTATAACCACCACTAAAGTATTGTTGAGAATAGATACCACCATTAATGCTATTGTTACCAGTTCCATTAAAAGTGATCTCATTGGTTCTTCCTGTGGAATTCACCGCCCATTGATTGTTGTTTGCAATGATAGAAGCATCTTGACTTCCTTTAAAGGTGATTGTATTTTTTCCTGCATTAGCGCCAGTAAAATTTGCACTCCAACCATCTGCTATTCCTTGAATTCCACCTTCAATGCTTCCGCCTTGTTCAAACTCAATAACATTCTGCCCACCACTCTCAGCCCTGATGGTTCCTTCTAGCTTTGCTTTTGTACCTTTAAATATAATTTTATTATACCCCTGCCTTAAAAACTCATCAAAGGAAGCGGTTACATTTCCTTTCATTGAGCCTGAATTAAAAGTAACATGATTACCTTTGCTCATGTTAATGCTATCCCCAGCCCCTGTTCCATAACTCACAATATTTCCAGTTAAAACATAAGTATTGCTATCGGTTGCTCCGTCAAAGGTTATTGTTTTTGTTTGATAGTCATTACCAGTGGTACTAGTACCGGTTTGGATATTTCCCACCATTTTTGAATTTTTAAAGGTTATTATCAGATCTCTTGTTATGGGGTCTCCTAGTATTTGACCTCCTATATTTCCGTACAGAGTAGTAGTGATGATATTTGACCCAGTCCTACTCTGATTATTATATCCTTGAATAGTAATAGACCCCCCATCTTTATTATCGCTTTTAAAATCAGCATAGAGATTTCCACTTTGATTTTTACTAAAATCAAAGAGAGTACCATAGGCTTCTGATTCTGCACCTTTTCCTGCATCTGATCGATTTACCCAAACTATAACTTTATTATTCTCAGAACCGAGATTTCCACCTGTAAATTTTAAAACGGTCTTCTCTGTGCCATTTTCAGTTCTTTTAATAGCAATATAACTTCCTGTCATTCCATTTCGAAATATAGCATTAAACTTTGCACCAATCTGTCCACCACCATGCGAACCTCCATCTTGAATCACCAAGCTTCCGTTAAAAGTATTTGTTGCATCCAGATTAAAAGTCTTTCCACCAACTAGATTAACAGTCATCGTATGATTACTACCACTAGTAAAAATTTCATTACCTGTGAATGCAGAACCATTAAAGTCAACAGTATCCACTTTACCGCTACTACTACTACTATCACCACCTCTGTTAAAAGTAATAGTGATCTTATTGTTAGCAGCAGAAGTCTCAAAGTTAGTATTACCAGATATATTATCCCATTTAATTTCAACATCTCCTGCTATGGGATTGCAGCTGTGATTTGTTCCACAGTTTGAAGCAATACTCCCTCCATATAATGAGCTTCCAAGCAATAAAGCTAGAGAACTAGCAACAATTGGTTTAAATAAAGATTTTTTTGAGAGTTTCTCTAGGAAAAATACCGCAGTATTCTCCCCTCCCATTTTTATATTGGGCGTTTTCATAATTGGTCTCCGTAATGTTGTTGTTCTTGGTTTTTCTTTGCAAACATCAATGATGTTCCAAAGATCAGAGGCATTATAGAACTTAAAAACTTAATAGTAGCTTAAATTATAAATTAAAGTGAAAAAAAATTATCGTTTAAAATTTTTATTCTTTAATCAATAATAAAATGAAAGATTTTTAAAACGATGAAATGATCATAAAGATTATTTAAATGAGGGGTATTTTGTTGATAATTAGCAAAAAATGTTAGTAAGGGTTGGTTATGGTGGAGCTGTGGGGAATTGAACCCCAGTCCAAAAACTCTTTTGAAAGGGTCGTTATACACGCTTTTAGGACTAATTTTCTTTTTGCATAAATCTCTAGTCCAAAAAGATTTTATACAAGCAGTCAAAAATCTTAGTCTAGCAAATTTGACCTAAGCTAGAAGCATCTCGCTGAGTGACAGCTGATTGCAAAACGCGAGAAAAATTGCAAAGCTGGCTCCGAAAAGCGATTAAACTTACGCGACTTTTGCGTAAGCTGGAGCGTAATTTGTATTATTTGCGTTTAATTTTAAACTGGCAGGATTACGGTATGCCTACCGACGTGCAACCCAGACAATCAAATTCCTGTCGAAAGCCAAATCAGCCCCATTTTCATTGTCTAAAATTACCCTCTGAGGAATTATATCAAAGAATACTCAAATCCAATGACATTTCATTGCTGAATAATATCTGTGCCTGCAGGCACTTTAAAATCAAATTGAGTATCTGGCATCAGAAGATTGATTTTTATTTGGTGTAGTGTAATTTCAACCAGATTGCCCCATTCATCACTAAAGCTAATTTTATAAGGCTTCTCATTTTTCAATTCAAGCTGATAGATTGTTTGGTTGATTTCAGCAATGTATTGATTTTGATCATTCTTTTGGACTTTTTTGAGAATTGAAAAAAAATCTGCACTCTCTTTGAGGGTAGAAAAAGTTGCTTGTTCTAGTATAGGCTCATAAATAATCACTCGATTGGCATTGAGATAAATTTCTTTCTTCAGAGGACTTTCATAAACCCATTTTGCAAGACTTGGTTTTTTTGCAAAAAGCTTACCTCGATAGATAATTTTCTCTTTCCCTTGATAGGTGATTTGTGTAAAACTCGCCTCTAGGCTATGAAAATTCTCACCATAGCCAAATAAGGAAGTGAGCATGATTGTCCATACTAAAAACACTCGCTTCATTTTAATCCTTTATTTTTCTAGTTTTTAGTGTTATAATTTACCACTAAACAATTTTTGAAATGATATTCATCACTTCTAGAGTGATACTAAAGAAGCTAAAGCTTAAAATTATAGCATTGAAAAGGCTAACTTCAATGCTCTTTGATACTAATATATAAGGGGAATAGTTATGATACAAGCAATTCTAGGAAAAGTCTTTGGAACCCGCAATGATCGTCTTATTAAACACTATAAAAAAAGGGTAGAAAAAATCAATGCACTAGAATCTGCTTATCAAAAACTCAGCGACTCTGAACTTCAAATTGAATTTACAAAGCTAAGAGATAAAATCAAACAAACAAACGAAGAAAATCTCCAGTCTGCTTTGGATAGTGCATTAGAAGAGAGTTTTGCTATCACAAGAGAAGCCAGTAAGCGTGTTTTAAATATGAGGCATTTTGATGTGCAACTCATTGGAGGAATGGTGCTTCACGAAGGAAAGATTGCGGAAATGAAAACAGGCGAAGGGAAAACACTGGTTGCCACTCTACCTGTGATATTAAATGCAATGACAGGCAAAGGGATTCATATCGTTACGGTAAATGACTATCTTGCAAATCGTGATGCTAAGCTAATGGAACCTCTTTATAATTTTCTGGGATTTGAGGTCGGAATCATTACAGGCGAACTAAAAGATGATGATGAACGCCTTGAAGCTTACAAAAAAGATATTGTATATGGCACAAATAATGAGTTTGGGTTTGATTATTTACGAGACAATATGAAATATAGCCTCACACAGAAAGTGCAAAGAAATCATTATTTTTCAATTGTTGATGAAGTGGATTCTATCCTCATTGATGAAGCAAGAACGCCCTTAATTATTTCTGGCCCAGCAAACCGACAAATGGAAAACTATCAACGAGCGGATAGCGTTGCTAAAAAGATGAAAGTAGAAGAAGATTTCAGCATCGATGAAAAAAATCGCGTTATACTCATCACAGAATCAGGAATAAAAAAAGCAGAAAATCTCTTTAAAGTTGATAATCTCTATAGCCTTGAGAATGCAGCTCTTTCGCATCATCTTGATCAAGCTCTAAAAGCCAATTATCTTTTCTTTAAAGACAAAGATTATGTGGTCAATTCAGAAGGTGAAGTTGTCATTGTAGATGAATTCACTGGCAGATTAAGCGAAGGAAGAAGATTTTCAGAAGGACTTCATCAAGCCCTAGAAGCAAAAGAGAATGTTTCAATAAAAGAAGAGAGTCAAACTCTTGCGGACATTACATTCCAAAATTATTTTCGCCTTTATGAAAAACTAGCTGGAATGACTGGAACCGCGCAAACTGAAGCAACAGAATTTTTACAGATCTATCAGCTTGAAGTGGTTTCAATACCAACAAACCTCCCCATACAACGACAAGATTTAAATGATTTGATCTACAAAACAGAGAGAGAGAAATTCAATGCTGTTGTTTCTAAAATCGTTGAACTACATAAAAAAGGTCAGCCCGTGCTTGTTGGAACCGCGAGCATTGAAAAAAGCGAACAACTTCATACCTTGCTTCAAAAGCACAGAATTCCACACACTGTGCTTAATGCAAAACAACACAACAAAGAAGCAGAAATCATTAAAGATGCTGGATTAAAAGGTGCAGTGACCATCGCAACAAATATGGCAGGAAGGGGCGTTGATATTAAGATTGATGATGAAATTAAAGCGATGGGGGGACTCTATATCATAGGAACAGAACGCCACGAAAGCCGTAGAATTGATAATCAATTACGCGGAAGAGCTGGAAGACAAGGCGATCCTGGTGTCAGTCAATTCTATCTCAGCCTAGAAGATCCTTTATTAAGAATTTTTGGAAGCGATAAAATTAAAGGAGTAATGGAAAAACTAGGGCTTAAAGATGGAGAACATATAGAATCTGGTCTTGTAACACGATCTGTAGAGCGATCACAAAAGAAAGTGGAAAATCTACATTTTGAATCTCGTAAGCACCTTTTAGAATATGATGATGTAGCCAACGAACAAAGAAAGGGGGTTTATAAATTTAGAAATGAACTTCTGGATCCAGAATACAACATTCAAAGTCGTATTGATGAAGGTCGTATCCAAGTCTTAGAAGCTCTTTTACATCGTGCGGGTATCATTGCTGGTGATCGTTCAAACTTTAATCTCCAAAAACTCAATGAAATCATAAAAGAATACTTTGGAACCTCTTTCTCATCGCAAGATCTTGAAAATAAAGAATTTGATGCGTTATTGGATTTTCTTAACAATGAACTCAAAAAACGCTATGATCAAAAAATGGATCTTTTAGGAGCAGAACAACGGAATGAAGCTGAACGCATTATTTATCTTCAGGTTTTGGATAATGCGTGGAGAGAACATCTCTATACAATGGATAGCCTAAAAACAGGTATTGGACTGAGAGGATACAATCAAAAAGATCCATTGGTTGAATATAAAAAAGAAAGCTACAATCTCTTTTTAGAACTCAGAGAATCTATTCGGACTGAAGCGATAAAAACTTTGCATATTGTGCAAATTAAAAGTCAAGAAGTTGAAGAACAAACGCAAAACATCATTAATAAATTAAATGATGAAATCACTGATATGACTACAAGCTCTTCACTCGGTGCTAAAAAAGTTGCACGCAATGATCTTTGTCCTTGCGGAAGTGGAAAAAAGTTTAAGCATTGCCATGGTAAAGGTGGTCCAAAAAAGGGTTTGCTTGCTAAAAAAGACTAAGAAAACATTCCAAAAAAACCAACTGATCTTTTTTTTACTCTCAAAATATCTGCGTTTTGATAGAAGCCAACCTTTTATTTCAATCACTGCGATTTTAGCATTTCTAGGGGTAGGCGTTGGAGTAATGGTGTTGCTTGTAGCTATGGCTATTATGAACGGAATGTCAAAAGAGTTTGAAAAAAAACTTTTTGTGATGAACTACCCTATCAATCTATTTTCTGCTTCTAATCACGGAATTTCGCCCGAAGTCTTACACCAACTTCAAAAACAATTTCCCCAACTCCTTTTTAGCCCCTATTTGCAAATGCAAGCGATTGCAAAAGATGGAAATGAAATAAGTGCTGGTGTTATTTTTGGAGTAGATTTTTCTCAAGAAATTCAAATCAATTCTGTAATTCAGAAAGCTCTTGATGGAATTGATCCACTAAAACTCAATCAAATGAAATTTCCCATCATTATCGGGCAAAGCCTATCTGATCTCTTTTTGCTTAATAAAGATGATGATTTTATGCTCTTTTTCACAAAACTTGAACCCACAGGGCTTGTTTTTAGTCCTATTATGAAGCGTTTTAAAATCCAATCTATTTTTGATTCTGGTCTTAGAGCTTATGATCAAGGTTATTTTTATACCAATCTGAATTCCTTAGCAAGACTTAAGGGAAATGATACACTACAAAGCTATGATGGGATTCACATTTACTCTCAAAACCCCGTTCAAGATCTACCAAAAATTAGGGCAGCACTAGAAAAAATTCCACACCACGCACTTGGCATTGAAGGATGGTGGCAACAAAATGGTAATTTTTTTGCTGCAATGGCTTTAGAAAAACGAGCGCTTTTTATTGTTTTAATGCTTATTATCCTAATGGCTTCGCTCAATATCATCTCTTCTCTTCTTATGGTAATTATGAATCGGCGACGAGAGATTGCTTTGCTTTTATCAATGGGTGCCTCAAAAAAAGAGGTGAAAAAAATTTTCTTTTGGCTAGGCAATAGTATCGGATTTGGCGGAATTATTTTCGGCCTTATTTTAAGCGCAATTGCAATTTATATCCTTAGCACCTTTCCTGTTATTTCACTGCCTGCAGATGTGTATGGAATCACCAAATTGCCACTTGATTTAGCATTTTCTGATCTAATTTTCACTCTTATTGGTGCGGTTATTATTGTTTGCTTTTCTTCTTACTACCCTGCTTATCGTGCTTCTAAGATTGATGCTTTATCGGTTCTGAGAAATGAGTAAATTAAGGTTTTAAATGAAACAACCAAAGATTTTTTGTATTATCCCTTTTTATAATACTCAAGATTTTTTGAAGCCTTGCATTCAATCTGCTATCAATCAAACTTATAAAAACTTAGAAATCATTCTTGTTGATGATGGAAGCACGGATAATTCTTTAAAGCTTGCAAAAGCTTATTCCTTTAATCCTCGCATTACGCTAATTGAACTCAATAAAAATTATGGTGTTAGCGTAGCAAGAAATATCGCACTTGATTTAATTTACAATAAAAAAAAGGGGGGGGGGTGGAGGATCTAAGAGTAAAAAATATTAGCACAAATTTACAAGCTTGCGATCTTCAAAATACTTTCATTTCATTCTTAGATAGTGATGATTTTCTGCACCCTATGGCTTTTCAAAATTTTATGAAAACTTATAAACAAACAAAATCTGATATCATTAGAGGAAGTGAGATTTTTATCAATAGATATGGAGAACCTATCAACAAATATCAAACTAAAGCTCCCAAGTTTAGCACAATGACAATTTGTGATTTTCTCGCTCAAACCAAAATGAAATATTTTGTTTTTAACGCAACAAATTGCTTAGTAAAGGCAGAAATTTTTAAACAAGTTAGGTATCCAGAAGGAATCATTAATGAAGATATGTCTTTTGGTTTTGATCTCTTGCTCCACTCTCATCGTATTTCATTTTGTAACTTCATAACTTATTATCACAGAATAAGATCAGGATCTATCAGTCATCCCAGCACATTTTTAAACCAACATTCTGCTTTGTTACTAGAAAAAACTTTTATTTTTCAAATCAACTATCTTCTCTCATTACTCCAACAGAATCGCCAAGCTCCCTATGCTCCTCTGATTCAAAATACGCTTAAAGTAGCCGCAACATCACTTATCATCAATATCTTATATAAAGATCCACAATCAAAAAAAAGGTTAAAACCTTTTTTAATTCACACAGGCATCAAAGCAAAACTCTGCTACCTTTTTCCAAAAAGCTATCGTTTTTTAAGAAAAATAAAATACCGACTATACCATAAAGTAAAATGTTAGGAAGATATAAAAGTATAAATAAAATCCTAGCAACCACAGCTACCCAAAAAGGGTAGTATGGCTTGCAAGGAATTAGCTTAAAAGTCTGAGAATATTTTGCTGAACCGCATTTGCTTGGCTCATTGCATAGCTTCCAGATTGAGCCAGAATACTATACTTGTTGAAGTCAGCAGATTCAGCAGCAAAATCTACATCTCTAATACCGCTTTCAGCAGCTTTAACATTAACCTGAGTAACGCTGATGTTATTTACAGTGCTTACCATTTGTCCTTGAACAGAACCAAGATCTGCACGAATTTTATCAAGCATTTTTTGAGCAGACTCAGCGATATCCATAACAACCATTGCGCCTCTTAATGTGGTTACACCCGCACCAAGACTTGTATTTCCACTTGCGATAACAGCATTGTAGTTTGCACCAGAAGCAGATTTAACAGATGCATTAAACCCACCCATTACATCACGGAGATTTACAGTTGTTGCAGCAACTTGACCTACACCAAAACCAATTGCAGAATAACCAGCATTTTGAGAATCAGAAGCAGAAGCCACTACAATATCTCTTGCATCAAGACGAGTGAGAGAAAGTCTTCCAAAGTTTGTAGATCCTTGTTCAGAAGTAATACTTTGACCACCATTTACTGTAGTAATTGCAGCCGCTACTTTCTGACCTTCTTGACCGCCTTCTCCATTTTGACCTTCTTGACTTTGAGGAGCATCTGCTTTGAAAATGATTCCTCGACCATCAACAGATCTAAGGTTAAGACGACCATTAGCATCGGTATACGCCTCAACACCTGTATCAGAAGTAACAGAGTTGATTGCTTGAATCAAACGACCATCAGAGTCACCCTTTTTAATACCCACGATATTTCCAATTTTCATACCATTGATCACAACATTAGTCAATGCACCAGAAGCAATCTCAGAGTCAGAAGTTGTAATAACATTTGCTTGAGCTCTGATACCTGTCTTATTGCTATTTTTGTTGATAATCTCAGCAAGAGCACCAATTCCTGTTCCAGCAGAAGTAGAAATTTTCACACTCTCGAGTTTTACATCGTTATTGCCATCTACTTGCTTGAAAGTTAAAGAAACTTCACCAGATGCGGTAATCATTTTACCTGTATTGATATTTACTTGTCCGATTTTATCAGATGTTGTTGCACCAACAGATACCTTAATGCTTTGATTTGAGTAAGCACCAACTTGGAACTCCTTATTTGTCCATTGACCAGAAAGCAATGCTTGTCCGTTATAAGAAGTTGTATTACCGATATTATCAAGTCCTTGAATCAATCTAATAATATCAGATTGAATTGCTTTTCTTGATTCTGTTGATTGTCCATCTTGTGCAGCCTGTGTAGCTTTCACTTTAATGGTATCGATGATTTTGAGTTGCTCATCCATTGCCTTGTCAGCAATTTGGATAATTCCCATACCTTCGTTTGTGTTAGAAATAGCTTGCCCCAGTGCATTAGCTTGAGATCTCAATGTATCTGCAATCGTCATACCTGAAGCATCATCTGCTGCTTTGTTAATTCTTAAACCAGAACTTAATTTCTCCAAAGAGTTTCTAAGTTTTGATTGAGTTAAAACTGATTGAACATGCGCATTCATCGCATTGATATTTGTGTTGACTTGAAAAGCCATAGGTTACTCCTTTAAAAAAAATACCCCAAAAGCATCCTTGCATCTGGTTAAGAGTAATATCGTTGATTTTTATTTTTTTTAAAATTTTTTTGTTAAAATTTTGTGATTTTTTAGTGTGCTCATTTAATTTAGGACTAAATTTAAGTTGTAACTCTAAAATATATATTAAAGAAGTAAAAGTGATTATAAAAAATAATTTAGATCGTATTCAAGAAGAGATTATCCCTTGCATCACTGATTTTTTATATCAAGAGGTGACCAAAAGAGGTTTTAAGCGAGTGATTTTTGGCTTAAGCGGAGGGATTGATAGTGCTGTCGTTGGTGTTTTATGCAAAAAGGCTTTTCCAACTCAAACTTTTGCAATCTGTATGCCCTCTATGCGTTCAAATAAACGCCATTTTGAAGATGCAAAAATACTCTGTGATATTTTTCAAATCCCTTATCAGGTTAAATCAATTCAACCTTTTGAAGAGGCTTATTATAAAGAAAATCAAGATGCTGACAATTTGCGCTATGGTAATTTTTGCGCAAGAATAAGAATGTCTATTCTCTATGATCTTAGTCAAAAACTTCAAGCACTTGTTATTGGCACTTCAAATTACTCTGAAATTCTTCTTGGTTATGGAACACTTTATGGAGATATGGCTTATGCCATCAATCCGATTGCCCCTTTTTTTAAAACTGAGATTTTTAAACTTGCAAAAATGCTTCACATTCCTGATTCTATTATCTCAAAACCACCAAGCGCTGATCTTTTTGAAGGACAAAATGATGAAAGCGATCTTGGTTATAGCTATGCAAAAATTGATCAACTATTATGGCAAATTGATGCTCATTATAAGGAAAATTATCATCAAATTGATCCGATGATTTTTATACAACAAGGATTTGAAGAAAAGTTTGTGAGAGAGATTTGTTTAAAAATCCAGAAAAATACTTTTAAAAGCCAGCCTCCCACTCTTTTTCAAAAAATCTTTTAAACATTAATAAAGGATTAAAATGCGTTTCATTGATGCCTATTTTTATCGGCCCAACTTCTTTCAAAAATGTCTTGCTTTCTTGCTTTTGCCTATCAGCTTACTCTATCTTCTCATCGCTACTCTTCGAAGAAAAATGAGCCCTTTTAAAGATTTTAATCTCCCTATTATTAGTGTCGGAAATCTTGTAGCAGGAGGAAGTGGCAAAACTCCTTTTATTATCGAAATAGCTAATCATTACTCAAAAGTTGCTGTCATTTCTCGAGGCTATAAACGCAAAAGCAAAGGCTTGCAAGTTGTCAGTGAGTGGGGTGAAATTTTATGCAATCAAAGTCAAGCGGGTGATGAGGCATTTTTGATTGCAAAAAGCCTTAAAAAAGCAAGTGTAATTGTGTGCGAAAAACGAGAAATTGCAATTAAAAAAGCGAAAGATATGGGTGCTGAGATCATTTTTCTTGATGATGGTTTTCGCTTTAACTATAAAAAGCTCAATATCCTACTCAAACCCCAACTCCAACCATTTTTTAGTTTTCCTATCCCCAGTGGGATTTATCGAGAAAATCCAAAACTATATCAAACAGCCGATCTTTTGATTGAAGAAGGAAAAGACTATCAACGCGAAGTTAATCTTAAAAATCCTACCTCTGCAATGCTTTTAGTCACCGCAATTGCAAATCCATCAAGACTTGATGCTTATCTTCCCCAAGTTGTAGGGAAAGTCATTCTTCAAGATCACAGCGATTTTGATCCTAAATTTTTAGTCAAAAAAATGAAAGATTTAAATGCCACTTCGCTTTTAGTAACACAAAAAGATGCTGTAAAACTTGAACAATATAACTTTAACCTCAGCCTCTTGGAATTAAAGCTCAAAATATCCTCAGAAGTTTATAGTCAAATTGACCGATATATTCAAAATTATTATCCTGATATCAAAGAACACAATCCCACAAAAATAAGGTAAGTTAGCTATTTTTTGCTAAGCTTTTAAACGATTAAATTTCTCAAATTAAAAGGGTAAGGAGGAGAAATGCAAATTGGTATCATATTTGGTGGAGTAAGTTGGGAACACGAAATTAGCATAGTCAGTGCAATTACTCTCAAAAAAGTCTTAGGACAAAAAGTAAATTCTTTTATTTTTCTTGACAAGTTTCATCATTTTTATGAAATACCATTAGAATCAATGAAGGCAAGTTTTTTTGCAGAACAAAGTTACAAGAAATGCAAGATTCTCCAGCTTGATAATCAGGGATTTTATACTTCTTCTGTTTTTGGAAAAAAATATCTTCCTACAAACTTATTTATTAATCTTATCCACGGCGGAGATGGTGAAGATGGTACATTGGCCTCTCTCCTTGAATTCTATCATCAAAATTTTATAGGACCAAGGGTGGAAGCAAGTGTCCTAAGCTTTAATAAACATTACACAAAATTATTTGCTCAATCTAGGGGCGTTAAAATGCTTCCATTTCAAACCCTTAGTCAAAAAGATCAAAGAAAACTTGCTCTAGAATTTCCTGTTATCATAAAGCCTTCGAGACTAGGAAGCTCAATTGGAGTAAGCATTGCAAACAATCAGGACGAATTTGATTATGCTCTTGATTGTGCTTTTGAATACGATACAGAGGTTTTGATTGAACCCTTTGTCAAAGGTGTAAAAGAGTATAATCTCGCAGGCTATAAAGCAAATGATTTTGTTTTTTCCATTCTTGAAGAACCAAAAAAACAGGATCTTTTAAATTTTGAAAATAAATATCTCGATTTTTCAAGGGATGAGAAAACACAATCAGCTACTATTGATTCAGTCTTATTTGAAACAATGAAAAAATATTTTCAAAAAATTTATGATAATTGCTTTGAAGGCTCTTTGATTCGTTGTGATTTTTTTGTAATTGATCAAGAAGTTTATTTAAACGAAATTAATCCAATCCCAGGAAGTATGGCAAACTACCTATTTGATGATTTTCCACAAGCTATTGAAGAACTCAGTCAGCACCTTCCAAAAAAGAAACCTATTCTAATCAATTATGAATACATTCAAAAAATTCAAAAGGCCAAATAGCTTATGGCACAAAAAATCATCACTTATCAACAAAAAAACTTTGAAATCTCTTATTGTCTTGTCAATCATCAATCAAAAAAAACGATGCTTTTTCTCCACGGATGGGGAAGCAATAAGGAGTTGATGCAATTGGCCTTTAAAAATCACTTTAAGGATTTTAATCATATCTATGTTGATCTTCCTGGATTTGGTAAAAGCTTTAATGATAGAGCTCTCATCACGCAGGATTATGCCAATATCATTGAAATTTTTTTAAAAGAAATATCGGTTTCACCAAATATCGTTGTCGGACATAGCTTTGGTGGAAAAATAGCCATACTGCTTGACTATGAGATTATACTTTTAAGCACTGCGGGTATTCTTGAACCCAAATCCATAAAAGTTAAGTTTAAAATCTTTTTAGCCAAACTTTTAAAAATCCTCAGGCTCAAAGGTTCCTTTTTACGCAGTGAAGATGCAAATCATCTCAATGAAGGAATGTATCAGACTTTCAAAAATGTTGTCAATGAAGATTTTAGCCCTATCTTCTCTCATTTTAATAATCAGGCAACTATCTTTTGGGGGATTGATGATCAAGCCACTTCACTAGAATCTGGAAAAAAAATTTCAAAACTCATAAAAAAATGTCGATTCTTTACATTGGAGGGTGATCATTATTTTTTTCTTAAACAGGGGAGCGAAATTGAGAAGCTCTATTACGAAAGCTAGACAAAATGATAAAGGCTAAATATGAAACGATCAGTTCATCTTATCATTGATGGTGTTGTTCAGGGTGTTGGATACCGAAAATATGCACTTGCTAAAGCTCGGGAACTTGACATTAAAGGGAGTGTTAAAAATCTCAGTCATCATCGTCAAGTCGAGATTTATGCTACAGCAGATTTTGATGCCCTACAAGCTTTTATTTCGCTACTTAGGATTGGTCCGCAAAGATCAATTGTAGAAGAAATTCAAATTAATTATATTGATAAAATAGATTTTAATGACTTTCAAATTTTATAGGGAGTAAAATGAATTGGGTCTTAATTTTTAATTTTTTAACTTGTTGGATTTTTTCTTTATCAATTTCTTATTATCTCATGATTAATCTTCAATGGTATAACTATAGTTTTTACCGCGTCTTCACAAAACATCATAAATTTTTATGGCATATTTTTTATTTCTTTGCCCCAACGCTACTCTTTATTATCACAGGTTTTTATACCTCTCAAATTGTATTTTATGGCTTTAGCATTTTGTTTTATTTTTTATTTTTCCCCTATTTGTTATTATGGATAATAAATTTAGATAAAAAATTGCAATTCACACGCAGAGTAAAAACTTTCTTTGGAATTCTTTTTTTATTTCTTCTTCTGCATCAAATCACTTCCATTATTCTAAAAGCAACTTTTCATTCTATTACCTTCATCATTCCTGTTGTGCTTGCTTTTTTTATTTCTTCTTGGTATGAAAAAATTCTATTTAATCGCTATCTTGCACTTGCTAAAAGCAAAGTCAATCATCTCAAGGATTTAAAAATTATCGCTGTTACAGGAAGTTTTGGCAAAACGAGCATTAAGAATTTCTTAGAGCAAATTTTAAGCGTTCAATATCAGGTTTATGCAACGCCTAGGAGTGTCAATACAATCAAAGGCATTGTCAGCGATGTGAATGAAAATCTACAAAAAAATATACAAATCTACATCGCAGAAGCAGGAGCACGACAAAAAGGAGATATCAAAGAGATTGCTCAACTGCTCAATCCGCATTATGCAATTATCGGGGAAATTGGAGCACAACATATTGAATACTTTAAAACTATTGAAAATATTACACAAACTAAATTTGAACTTTTAGAAAGCAAAAGACTTCAAAAAGCCTTTATTTACCAAGCCAATCCTCTTCCGCAAGATATCCAAAAAAATAAAGTTACACTTTATCCAGATCAACTAAAGGATACAGAAGCCACACTTGATAAAACTTCCTTTAGTTTAAAAATTGATGGCGTCTTTTATCCTTTTGAAACCAATGTTTTAGGAACTTTTAACATTGCGAATTTAAGCGTAGCTATTCTGATGGCACACGAGCTTAAAATTCCAATTCCAACTATTCAAAAAATTATCAGCAACATAAAACCTATTCCTCATCGGTTACAAAAATCTGTTGCCAGAGGAAAAATCATTCTTGATGATAGCTTCAATGGAAACCTAAATGGTATGCTTGAGGCAATTAGAATTGCAAGTTTATATGAAGGCAGGAAAATCATTATCACCCCAGGACTAGTTGAGAGTGATTTACAATCAAATATCGCACTAGCTAAAGCAATTGATGAAGTTTTTGATCTTGCTATCATTACAGGTGATTTAAATTCTAAGATCCTCTCAAACCATATTAAAAACCCTCAAAAGATTATTCTTAAAAATAAGTCTCAACTTGAAAATATCCTCTTAACTTCTACCCACAAAGGGGATTTACTTTTATTTGCAAACGATGCACCTAATTTCATTTAAAGGATATTAATGCAACAGCTTTATGCACCTTGGAGAAGCAAGTATTTTTCAGAAAAAAAAGAAGGGTGTGTCTTTTGCAATATTTCTCAGAATCCAGAGCTTGATGAGCAACATTTTGTTTTTTACCGAGATGAAAAAATTTTTGGAGTGATGAATCTTTACCCTTATACTCCAGCCCATCTTCTTTTTATTCCACACCAACATCTTGATAGCCCCGAACTTCTCAAACCGGAAGTATGGCTACATTTACAAAATATAATCTATCGTGCCATTCCATTACTTTATGAATATGGAGCACAAGGTATCAATATGGGTGTTAATATTAAAAAAAGTGCGGGAGCGGGGATTGCTGAACATCTACATATACATCTCTTGCCTCGATACCAAGGGGATACCAACTTTATGACCACCATTGCTACATCTCGCATTTATGGTAGTGATTTTGAAGAAATTTATCAAAAAATAAAAACTTTAGCTCAAATCCATCTTAAGGAGATCAAATGAAAAAACTTTTTTATATCCTCTTATTGTTTCCTCTATTACTTGTAGCTAATAGTTATGATTACTTACTTTTTAGCAACAATTATTCTGATGTACGAAAAGGTATTAGCTTAGGTGCTAATGTCAATGCAATGCTAAGAGGAAGCACTCCTATCTATGATGCATCAAGAAAAAATAATACTGAAATTCTTTACTTGCTCATCAATCGTGGTGCCAATGTCAATACAATTTGCCACGGAGAAACCCCTCTTCATAAAGTTGTACAATTTGGAAACCTTAACTTCGCTCAAGCCTTACTCAAAGCGGGCGCAAAGCCTAACATTAAGGATAGCATTCGTGGCAATACACCCCTGCACTATGCTGTTGCACGGAATGATAAGGCAATGATTGCATTATTAATGAGTTATGGCGCAGATATGGAAGCTCAAAATCTCAACGGAGAATCTCCTGCTCGCTTTATTCTTGCAAAGGTTCAAATCCCTGCAATGCGCGTAGAAAATAAAGATCTTTCCATTGCTAGTAGTGCTTTTTCTATCGGGCAAGGTTCTGTTGGATTGAGTGCGAGAAACCCAACAAATAGTTTCATTACTATCACCGCAGCTGCTCTTTATGTCAATAATCGCTTAGTCGCAGAAGTCGATCTCAATCGCTCTGTCGCCCCAAGATCAAGTGCAGGAATAGGAAGTCTTAATATACCAAGAGATGCTTATAGAAATATTTCTCTCTCAAGAAATGGGAGTGCGAATGTTACATATGGTTTTGCCATTAAATATAAAATTAATAACAACAGCAAAACACTCTATGAAACCACAAAAACATCAATTAAAGTTTGGTAACCCGATTTACTTTTGCACACACTCTTGTCTTTGTATTGAGAATCTCGATTTCATCTTCTTCTTTGAGATTCTCTAGCATAGCTACTTTTCCTTGATAAAAAATTTGTGCATAGCCATTTTGAGATATCTTAGAAAAATCTCGTTCTTTTAAAATCATCTCCAGCTCTCTTAATTCTTGTCGTTTTAAATTAAAAAACAAAGAACCTGCATTTAAAAAATCTTTTGCAAGTGGAATTTGTCGCATTTTGATATCAAAAAACTGCTTTACTTTAAAATTAAAAGTCTTTGATAAATTCAAAAGAGATTTTTTTTGAAGCTCTAAGCGATTTTGTATATCATATTGCGATAAAAAAAACTCATAGTGTTCTAACTGGCTTTTAAGTTTTGATAGAAGACTTTTTATTCTAGTATCCAAAGCATTCGCATAATCATCTAGCATCAAATTCCAAGTATCTTTATCTGGCAATATCATCTCCATAGCCGCAGATGGTGTAGGCGCTCTTAAGTCAGCAACAAAGTCACTGATAACATAATCTATTTCATGACCGACTGCTGATACAATCGGGGTTTTACAATCAAAAACTGCCTGAGCCACAATCTCCTCATTAAAAGCCCATAAATCCTCTAAGCTTCCACCACCACGACCAATTACAATCACATCAAAAGCAGAAGGCGTTCCAAAGTAAGAATCTGCTAATTTAATTTGATTTGCAATATTTTGGGCAGCAGATTTACCTTGAACTAAAGTATCAAAAAGGGTAATTTTTAAAATTCCCCATCTCTCTTGCGCAACCCTTAAAATATCTTGAATAGCAGCACCTGTAGCAGAAGTAATAATGGCTATTTTTTTAGGCATCTTAGGAAGCAAAACCTTATGGCTCGCATCAAAAAAACCTTTAGCTTCTAGCTTTTTTTTCAGAGCCTCAAACTCTAATGCTCCATGACCAGAGAGTTCAATTTTTTGACATATAATTTGATATTCTCCTCGTGGCACATAAACGCTAATACTACCTGTTATGAGAATTTTCTGTTCATTTTTTAATTCAAAATTTAATCCATTTTTCACATTTCCACGAAATAAAACACAGCGAATTGAAGAATGCTCATCTTTTAAACTAAAATAATAATGCCCACTACTATGTCTTATGCAATTGCTTACCTCACCTTCAATCTGTATGCTTAAAAATGTCGTTTCAACAAGTGCCTTGATTTGAGAATTTAAATCACTAACGGAAAGAACCATTTAATAACCTCACAATATCATTATGCAATCCAAGTAGCATTAAAAATAAAATAATTCCCCAACCTAGCATAATAAGGCATGTTTGTATTGTTTTAGAGAGAGGTTTTCTTGTCACCCACTCATAAAGATTAAACAAAATTTGTCCGCCATCTAAAGCGGGAATTGGCAATAAATTTAATATCCCAAGGTTAATGGAAAAAAGTCCAATCCATAATAAAAATAAACTTAAATCCCTTTGACTAGCTTTTGCCATACTATCAACAATACTAATTGCCCCGCCCACTTCTTGCAGAGGAATTATTCCTGAAATTAATTTTTTTAAACTCTTTAAAATCAAATAACCAGAGTCGATACTTTTTTTATAAGCAAACTCTAGAGAATCAAAAAAACCATAAGAAAACTTTGCAACCTCACCGCTAGGATAGATTCCGATATAAGCGCGAGAAATACTTTCCCCAAACACATTTTTAGCTTCTGAGATTTGAGGGTGTATTTTTTTAGTTAAAATCTCTTTTGATCCTTGATAGTTACGCTCTAGTTGTAAAACTATTTCTTGATTAGAAGCAATATCATCACTCAATTCATTCCAAGTTTTAATTTTCTTTCCGTTTATATAAAGAATTTTATCTCCTGCTTTTATTCCAGAAATCTGTGCAGGCATTCCATTTTGAACTCCTCCTATAATTGGTAAATATTGCTGAACACCAATCAATCCCACACAAAAAAACAACAAAAAAGCCAAGATAAAATTAAAAAAAGGTCCAGCAAATAGGATTAAAATCCTCTGCATAGGGGTTTTACTGAGATAGCTATCTTTATCATCACTCTTTTTAGAAGATGAAAATTCTTCAGGTTGATATCCTTTTAACTTTACATATCCACCAAAAGGGATAAGAGAGATTGCATAAATTGTATTGCCATATTTTTTTTCAATTAGCCTTTTTCCAAAACCGATACTAAAGATCTCAACCCTAACTCCACACAAACGAGCAACTAAAAAATGTCCTAATTCGTGAAAAAAAATCAGAAAACACAAAGCTATTAATGCAAAAACAAATGACAATATCTCCACCTTTTTTTATTTTTTTATCTTATTTCTTTTCCTACAATATCTCTATCTTTACGCGCTTGATTCCTCATAAATTCTTCCAAAACCCTAAGCAAAAACCAAATCACTAATCCAATTCAAAGTATAGATTCTCCCTTTATCGCCAATAAAACCAAACTAAGATACTTTTAAAGCTTTTCTTTTTAACTATCTCAATCAAATCTTTTCTCAAACACCAAACCTTCTTTTCTTAATCCGATTTCATAACTAGAATTAAAGATTTTAAACATATCTTGAATAATATTCTTATTTTATTTTTTTATAGTAATGCCATGCATAATCAAAACCAGAATAAAGAGTTACAATCATCGCAATCCATAAGAGTAACTCTCCTCCCTTAGCGTGAAGAAGTAAAAAACAAATGGCTATTCCCTGCAAAACTGTTTTGCATTTTCCTAAAATTCCAGCCTTAATATCCTGATTATTACTCGCGGCAACGACACGAAGCCCAGTAATAAAAAATTCTCTACTTAAAATAATAAAAACTAGCCAAGGATTAGCTTCATTTGTCAAAATCAAACCAATAAAAGCAGACAAAATCAACATCTTATCTGCCAAAGGATCAAAAACTTCTCCAAACACAGAAGTAAGATGATACTTTCTTGCTAAATACCCATCAAAAAAATCCGTGATAGAAGCAAGAGCAAATACAATAAAACTACACAAAGATGCTTGATAAAAACCCAATTGCTCACCATGTAAAAGAATAGCAAGCAATAAAATAGATAAAATAATACGAGAAACAGTTAAAATATTGGGTAAATTTTTCACCGAAAAACTTTTGGTGATTATGAGCGTTTTTTCATTGTTCGAAGAGTTGAAGCAGCTACTCTAATACGAACAGAAGTCCCATCTTCAAGTCTGATCTTTACACGACGTAAATTTGGCAAAGACCGCTTTTTTGTCTTATTGTTTGCGTGGCTTACATTGTAACCAGACAAAGGACCTTTTCCACTTAAATAACATTTTCTAGACATAACTTTTCCTTCGATTTTTTTCAAAATTATAACAAATATTCCAAAAAATTCTTCCATAATCCGTGTAATTTTTATATTTTTAAATCTATTATTTGATAATTTTTCGTTGTGATTGACCAATGCGATAGAGTGAAAAATCATACTTCACAGGATCATTTGGATCAAACTTTTTTAATTTTTCTGTTACCAAAAGAGCTGTTTTAAGGTTTGCAACCTTACTTTCAATGAGTTTTAGACCTTGACATACCCTAAAAGTATGCGTATCTAATGGCAAAATCAAATCTCTTGTATTGATTTCTTTCCAAACTCCAAAATCAATCCTATCTTGCCTTACCATCCACCTCAAAAAAAGATTATATCGCTTAAGAGCTGAATGCTGATCGATATTTTGCACTGGTTTTTGAAAAAAATGACTCACCCCAAAGCTATTGTAATCAGTCATATAAAAATAAATCCTTTGAATACAAGCATTTATCAGATGAATGATTTTAGGAAAATCATTACCTTTTCTATAGCCTTGCAATGCACTTTTTTTAATACCACCCTCTTGTAATATTTTAGCCATTATAGAAAAAATTTGTTTGACATCATCTTGGCTTTGAAAACGATAATATGGAAAATGGGATTGTAAAATTTTCTCTTGATCACTCTTTAGCAATGAAAAATCCAGCTGATATAAAAATTTAACAATCTGATTTGCATTTCCATAGGCAAAAAGCGCACAAATCAAAGCAATTTCGCTAAATGCTTCTTCATCTTTATGCTCTCTTAATACGACCAAAGGATCAGCTAAAGCAAAGCTTTCATTTTGATTATAGTAATGATATTCTGCCTCTAAAAGTTTCTTGAGAGATATTTTTTTCATTATTTCAAGCTAAAAATTATTGCTTAATTCCAAGCAAAGTATCAATCATTCTATCAATCGTAGTGATCACTTTCGCATTTGCAGCATACCCACCTTGAAATTTAATTAAATTTACCATTTCCTCATCAACACTGACTTGAGAAATAGATAGATGCTCCTTTTTTGCTGCTTCTAAGACAGATTTTTTAGTATCAAGAGTTGTTGATGCACTTTGAGTTTGAGCAGCAACCTTTCCTGTTAGAAACTGATAGTACTCATTCAACTTCATTTGTTTTGCTTCTGATTTATCTTGATAAAAGTCAACCTTATCATATTGGAGTTGCTGCATCATATTTGCTACCTGAAAATCTCCTGACACAGGAGCAAGATGAGATCGAATATCTGTTGGATTCTTACGATATTGCTGATTGAGCTGAATTGTTTTTGCATCATTACCTTCAAAAAAAGTATTGATTCCGAAGGCCCCAGAAAAGTTGGTTCCATGATCCTGTAATGATACATATAATCCATCAGATGGTCGCTTTGCTTGAACAACAAATTGACGAGCCTTATCATCATAATAAGCCCTAAAGTAATCATCAAAATCATTTTGCGTATTGTTATCGTGATTATCATCAGTATTTGCATTGATTTGATCAATCACATCTTTCATTGTCGTTATATCTTTAATAACAATCGTTTTTTTTGCAATCTCACGACCATCTGAGTTATATGCAACCAAATCAAAGGTTCCTTCATTAATACTATAAGGCGCATCACGAAATGCGGTATTGCGATCAAGATTAAGGCGTTCACCTTCCATATAACGACTTGCACTTCGAGAATAAATCACATTTGTCGCCTCAATCAACCCTTTTGCAAAGCTATCAAGCATATTGATATAAGATTGTAGTTTTCCAACTTTTGTTCCATTGTGTCCATCATTATACAGATCAATTAAAGCTCCTACTTTTCCCATATTCAACTTATCTGTAATTTCTACCTTTTTAAAATCATAACCTTGCATATAAACACGATTTAATAAAGCGGAATTATTGTCTTTTTCAATAACAAGAGGATGAAAAACCCCATTATCAACAATATTTAATCCCTTTCCAACATTTAAAATATAATTTTCATCAAAATCTGCAACATCGCCATCTACCCTTTTATCGGTTTTTAGTTTTGTTTTTGTAACATTAGCTCCAATCAATTCTCTCAACTTAAATTCCAATTCATCACGACGATCACGAAGTGTATTAGCCCTCTTTTGAACATATTTATCTTCAGATTCTTTAATCTCCCGATTCAATTGAGCAATTTGTGATCCCAACTCATTGACCTCTTTAACTCTTAGCTCCAAATCTTCTGAAGCCTTAGATTGAAGAGTAACTAGCTTTTTTCTTGTTTCACGGAGATTATTGACTAATATTCCTGTTCTTTCTGCTAAAATCTGTTTTTGTGCGGGATCTTTTGGATTTGTTGCAATATCCTTCCAAGCATTAAAATATTCTTTCATATCATTGTAAATCCCCACACCATCTACATCTGGAAAATATGAAGAAGCCTCTCGGAGATGGTTAAATTCCGTATCAGCGAAATTAAAATCCTGAGCAGCTCGAGAATATCTTTCAAAAACAAAATCATTATGAATTCTCTGGATAGACTCTACATCCACACCACGACCCACAGAAACATCGCCTAAAATAATTGGTTTTTCTGGAGAACTCACAACTCTTTGGCGACTATAAAACTCATTACTAGCATTTGAAATATTATTGCCCGTAGTATCCACCATTAACTGGTTGGCTTGTAATCCAGTATAAGAAGTATTAAGCGATGAAAGAATTCCACCCATTTTTAAGCCTCGATTTTAAGAAATGTGCTTTGCATACGCTGCGGAGCTCCATATCCTGTAATTTCGTGAGGAAAAATCCTCTGCATCAACGAAGAATAAAATTCAGAAACAGCAAAAACCATACGCGCATAATTGGAATTCACTTCTTTAAGATCTTGAAGTCCTTGCTTCATTTCTCCCAAAAGACTGCTTGCTTCATCATCTAAAAGAGTATCCAAATCGCTATCTGGATTCTGCGCCTTAAGAGCCAATATCTCTTGTTGTGCCATATTTTTTTTATTTTCAAACGAAACAATTAGGGGTTGTTTTTCAAGATTGCGATTAAAAATTTTCTCGTGATTGGCTTCCTTGATATCAGAAATATCAAGGAGTGTCAGTTCAATTAGTTGTTTAATATCAGCCACAGCGCCCTTAAGATAGTGATGTAACATAACTCTTCCTAACCTAAAATTCTAAAGATTTTTAACTAAAATCTATCTGTTATAGGTTAAGCAAATTTAGTGCCATTTTTTCTGAAGTCTTTTGTAGCTCTAGCTTATAATCTCCATTTTGTATCGCTGCAGAAATTTTAGCAACTCTATCTTCTTGTTGAGCGGCTATTTTTTTATCTTGTTGCTTTACCTGCTTAAGATTCTGATTAAGAGAAGTGGCTAAAGGGTTATTAGCACCTACAGAACGGATCATTATTTTATCTCCTTAACATCAAAGCTTAACTTCATTTAAACTAATATCGGTTATCATTTGTTTAATTTAACTTTAATTTCATTATTTCTCGTTTGATCGCTTCAGAATCAATCTCACCGCGTTGCTTTTTATCTGCTGTAAGAGCATTGCCAAAATTAGAATTATATGTATAAATCATCACAAAGCCCATTCCATATAAAAACAATAAAAAACAAAGAGTTGGAACAATCCAAGTACCTAAGCCCGAGTCTCTCATTCTAACTTTCCCCTTATCACTTGATCATCATTCTAACAAAAAATAATTTCATTTGTCAAAAATTTTTAGCAATTTATTCAATATTTGTATAAACTGCTTGAACATCATCATCTTCTTCAATCCTATCAAGCAATTTTTCTGTTTCCAAAATTTGCTCTTCACTCAAAGTAATTGGAGAGTTCGCGATACGCTGCAATGTAGCCTTATTTACTTCAATCCCCAAAGCTTCAAATCCTTCATTTAATCGTCCAAAGTCCCGATAATCTCCATAAGCAATATAGGTTTTTTCATCTTCTGCTTCAATGGATACAAGCTCCTCTAAACCATAGTCAATTAAAGATAATTCAATCTCTTCAATATCTTTATTTATTTCTTTAAATTCAAATACACTCTTGCGAGAAAACATAAATTCTAATGATCCATTAGGAACAATGCTAGCGCCAGAAGCCTTATTAAAATAACTCTTAAGATTAGCAATCGTTCTTGTTGGATTATCTGTTGTGCATTCAATAAAAATTAAAACCCCATAAGCTGCTTTTCCTTCATAAGTCACTTCAGTAAATTGCCCATCTTTTCCGCTTGCTCTTTTAATTGCTGCTTCGACATTATCTTTTGGCATATTTTGTGCCTTTGCATTTGCAATAGCTGTCCTTAATTTAGAGTTCATCATAGGATCGCTACCACCCTCTTTAGCCGCCATCGTAATTGCCTTAGCTAATTTTGGAAAAATTTTACTCATTTTATCCCATCTTTTTTCCTTAGCTGCACGCCTATATTCAAATGCTCTTCCCATTATTTTTTCCTCCTTATTTTAGGTTTTGCATCATTTTTGCTAATTCTTTTGTGTGATAAGAAATAATAATGTCTGCACCAGATCTCTTAAAACTTGTCAGAGTTTCAACCATTGCTTTTTCATAATCAATTGCTCCAGCTTGAGCTGCAAATTTTAGCATTGCATACTCGCCACTAACATTATAAACCGCTAAAGGCAAAAGTGTCCGTTCTCTAATATCACGAACAATATCCAAATAAATTAAAACAGGTTTTACCATTAAAATATCTGCACCCTGTGCCTCATCTTGCAAACTTTCTAAAATAGCTTCACGACGATTTGCATAATCTTCTTGATAACTTTTTCTATCACCAAAACTCGGTGCAGATTCAGCCACATCGCGGAATGGACCATAATAAGCACTTGCAAATTTTGTAGAATAGCTCATAATAGGAATATGACTCAGTCCCGTAGCATCAAGATGCTTTCTGATAATCATTACCATTCCATCCATCATCGCACTAGGAGCAATGATATCAGCTCCACTACTAGCCAACACAACAGCCTGTTGCCCTAAAATTTCCAAAGTTGCATCATTATCAACTGTTTGAAGTTTTTGATCAATAATTCCACAATGTCCGTGATCTGTATATTCACAAAAACATAAATCCACGCTGATTGTGATTTGCGGAAATTTTTCCTTAATCATCCTTACAGCTCTTGCAACAATGCCCTTATCACTCAATGCTTCACTTCCAATAGCATCTTTATGTTTTGGAATGCCAAAAAGCAAAATATGATAAATCCCTAAACTTACAAGCTCTTCACATTCTTTTAAAAGATAATCAATACTCATTTGATAAACATCTGGCATTGATTTAATTGGTTTTTTAATTCCTTCTCCTTCGATAACAAAAAGTGGATAAATAAAATCTCTTAAATCAAGACGAGTTTCACACACAAGAGATCTTAAATTTTCATTCAAACGCATTCTTCTTAATCGAGCAAACATAGCTATTTCTCCTTAGTATTGAATTTTCACTTCTCTTAATAAATCTCGCAAATAGCGCATCTGAATATTTTTATCAAAACACCATTGAGGAGCTAACAATGTAGGTTCGTGAGCACCTGAACTGATACGCTGAATCACGATTTCAGGAGGAATGATTTTAAGAGATTCTACAATAAGATCTCCATAATCCTGTAAGCCAATAGGCTGATACTCTCCTTTTTTATACATCTGTGCAAGTTTGGTATTCTTAATCACATAAAGAGGGTGAATCTTAATGCCATCTATCCCCCATTGAAGTGTTTTCTGAAGAGAGTAAAGCATCATTTCTTTTGTTTCTTGAGGTAGTCCATAAATCAAGTGAGCACAAACTTTAATTCCTCGTTTTCTCGTTTCCCTAAAAAGTAACTCTATGTTTTTGGTATCGTGAGCACGATTGATGAGTTGAAGTGTTTTATCATACACACTCTGCACACCATATTCAATCCAGATTTCAAAACCCTTTTTCACATAACTTTCGAGCCAATCAAGCAACTCTAACTCAACACAATCCACTCTTGTGCCAATACTCATTCCAACAACTTGAGGAAGATTGAAAGCATCTTCATAAAGGGTTTTTAGGGTATCAATGGGAGCATATGTATTTGAATAGCTCTGAAAATAAATCATATATTTTTGAATATCAAATTTTCGTTTATGAAAATCAGCATGCCAAAAAAACTGCTCTCTTAACTGCTTTCTCTGTAACTCTAGAATAGAATTATGAACTAAAGAAAAATTCATTTGCAATCGCTCGGTGGGATCTAGTTTTTTAAAACTTGGTGAAAAACTCTCATTGCAACAATAAATGCACCCTCCTCTTGCTTTTGTCCCATCGATGTTAGGACAGGTGAAACCTTGCAAAGTAATGGGTATTTTTCTGACACGCACACCAAAACGCTCTTTAAAATAACGACCTATCGTTCTTAATGTGCGATACTCTTGACTCATCTTTAATAAAACCTTATTTTAAGCAAAACTTTTATTTTTTTGTTTTTGTAAAATCATCGATATACTTTCCATCAAAACAAGCTTGACAATAAGCCTGACTGCCAACGCTTCTAGATAAGGCCTCAAGAGATAAAAATCCCAAAGTATCAGCCCCAATAAAATCCCTCACAGATTCTAAGGGATAATTTGCACAAATTAAATCTTTAGTTTCTGGAGTATCAACTCCATAAAAGCAAGGAGAAATTGTTTGTGGCGAGCTGATTAAAAGATGAATTTTTGCTGCACCAGCCTGACGGAGAATTTTAACAATTTGACGACTTGTCGTTCCTCTTACAATCGAATCATCAATCACGATGATATCTTTTCCTAAAATCAAATCTGAAATAGGGTTTAATTTTAATCGAACTTTTAATTCTCTTGCCTCCTGCGTAGGCTCAATAAATGTTCTACCGACATAGTGATTACGGATAATTCCCAACTCAAAATCAATTCCACTTTCTTTAGAATATCCAAGTGCTGCTGCCACACCGCTATCTGGAACAGGAATTACCATATCTGCTTTAATTTTATGTTCTCTGGCAAGCTCTCTGCCTAAATTTTTTCTTACCTCATAAACATTTTTTGAAAAAACCTTACTATCAGGTCTAGCAAAATAGACATATTCGAAAACACAAGGATGAGGATTTGGTTTAAAAACTTGAATGGTCGAGATTTTTGGAATACAAGGTTGCAAAGAATTTTGAGGATTTAAACCCTCAAAAATCACCATTTCTCCAGGCTGAATTTCTCTTACATATTCTGCTCCAATCAAATCAAAAGCACAGCTCTCACTAGCAACAATATAGCCCACAGAACCATCTTGATTGATTATCTTTCCAATACTTAGTGGCCTAAGTCCATATCGATCTCTTGTGGCAATTAATTTAGTTCGAGATAAAAACAAAAGTCCATAAGCACCATCAACAACCTGCAAAGCATCAACAATCCTTTCTCTTAAGCTAGGTTTTTTATTTTGTGCGATTAGATGAATAAGGTTCTCTGTATCAATATGACTCTGGAAAATTGCTCCCTGATGAATTAATTTTTCTCTTATCTCTTTTGCATTTGTTAAATTACCATTATGAGCAATGGCAATTTCTCCTAAATTATAACGAGCAAAAAGTGGTTGTGCATCATCAACAGAATCTTTACCGGCTGTGGAATATCGATTGTGTCCTATACTCAAACGACCAACTAAACTTTGAAGTTTTTTTTCATCAAAAACTTTTGTCACTAACCCATTTGATTTATGGGTATAGAGTCTTACTCCATCACTACTGCTAATCCCGCTTGCCTCTTGACCACGATGTTGCATTGCAAACAAAGCATAATAGCTCATCAAGGCTGATTTTTCTACATTATAAGTCCCTACAATCGCGCATTTCTCATTCCAACCAGAATCTAGTCTTTCTCTTGAACAACTATTCATTATCTGCCTTTATTATGATTTTGATTTTTGCGGAACAAGACAAAAATTTTCAACAATACAATTACGAATGGTAAAATAATTCATTCCTTCTTTATGCATATACTCAATTTCAAAATCTTGTGCTTCAAGAGTATTTTTAATAATATACATTCCTAATCCAAATCCACCTTTTTTGTCTTTTCTTTCAATTTCATCTTTAAAATAAGGTTTAAAATATTCATTAAAATCATTCTTTAAAGGTTCCCCGCGATTACTTATGACAAGATTTAAATACTCAGAATTAACATAAACTTTTTTATCTGTTCCATATTTAATTGCATTATCAAGAAGATTTTTTAGTGCCATTACAAAAAGCTCAGGATCGGCTTTAACAATATCATTTGGAGTGCCAAGAACAATCGGATCAACCTCAAGACGATCGATAAAAAGCATTGCTCTTGCTTCTTGAACCAGATCACACAAGAGATGCTCTTCCTTATTTACATTAAGATTTTTAGAAGTTAATTGTTCAATTTTTGCGAATTCATCAATAAGGGTTTGCAAACGCTTAAAAACAGAAATCAGTCTTTCTTTATGAAGATTACTCTCAACCATTTCTGCAGTGATTCTTCCTTTAGTGATTGGAGTTTTAAGTTCGTGCATAATTGATCGCAAAAACAAAGCTCTCGAACGACCTAGAGCACTAATTTTTTGAATTGCATTATTAAACTCTTGAGAAAGCTCACCAATCTCATCTTGTTGTTTAATATTGCATTGCACATTATAATCACCATTAGCAAAACGCCTGATCTGGGTTCTTAATTTTTTTAAAGGCAAAAGACTTTGTACAACCAATATAAAAACCAAAACTAACAGAGATACCCCAACTAGTGTAATCAAATAATAAGCACTTTGATGAGATCTTGAAGTATCTTTATATAACAAAATCTTGCCATACGCCTCAAGCAATACATAAATCTGATTATCAATTAATAAAATCCTTGGTGGAAAGATTGCATTAAAGATCCCACGAAATCTATTAGGAACTATAAAAATAGGCGCTATAGGGGCATTATTGTCATGACTTAATATATCTTCCTTAATTTTTTGATTTTCTGTGATTTCAAAACCAAAATCCTTAAGAATCTTTTGAATACTCTCTAAATTTCCATTCATAACAATCAATTGTTTTAATGTGGCATCAACTTGTCTTGCTTTATCTGCAGCATTCCTTACCTCAGCATCTTTTTGCGATTTAATAAAATAAAAAGAAAAGGCAAAAAAACTACCTAACGCAAAGACAAAAAGCAATGTAATTTTAAGAAAAATAGAATGTTTCATTAAACCTCAAGCTTATAGCCTATGCCTCGAACAGAGATAATATACTTTGGTTTTTTGGGATCATCTTCTATCTTAGCTCTCAATCTCCCTATGATCACATCAATACTCTTATTTGAGCTTTCTGGGTTAATTGATTCTGATTCAATTGCAATTGCTTCACGAGAAAATACATGTCCTTTCTTGCTAATTAACAATGTAAGAATCTCATATTCCGCACGAGTAAGATCGATTTTTTTATCTTTGAAGAAAACTTCTCGACTCTCTTTATCAATTCTAAAAATACTATCTTTGTCCTTTTGTTCAACCTTAATTTCTTTCTTATTATAACGACGAAGCAAAGAATGGATTCTTGCTAAAAGCTCTTGAGGATCGTAAGGTTTTGGAATATAATCATCAGCACCATATTCAAGTGCCTTTACTTTATCATCTAAATCACTTCTTGCAGAAGAAATAATAATCGGAATATTTTTTTGTTTAGCAACTCGTTTGCAAACTTCAAGACCATCAAGATTTGGTAGCGTTAAATCAAGGAGTAGAAGATCATAATTATGTGTTGCTATGGCGCTCATACCGGTATATGGTTCATCATAATTCGTCACTTTTATATCATGTTGCTCCAAAAATTCACTCAAAATCTCGGCAAGCTCCATATCATCTTCGATCATTAAAATATTTAGCATCACATCTCCTCCTGAAACTTAAAGAATTTTCTAAAAAATACCTAAAATATTAACATTAAAAGATTAAAAAAAAGATTAAAGTGCTTGATTTTCTAATGCTTCATCAATGAGAGAAAGTTGGTATTCTAAAAAATTAATCACCAAATCAAGTTTATGAGACAAATCCTTTGTCTGACTACTTTGAAGACCTTCAAATAAAACAAGAGTTTTTTCTCTTAAAATTTCCAAAAATCGAGGATCAATCTGCAAGGAAACTCTCTGATGTGAAGGGGCATTTTTAACGCTATCATCACTCTTTTTTGAAAAATCTCCAATCTCCTCTGTATCTGGCATTTCTTCTAATTCATTTAAAGTCTGCTGGATTAAATCCTTCAGCTCCATTGCATCAACCACCTTTCAAAAGTCTTAAGATCTTCTCCACTACGAGCATTAATAAAAAAATTTTTAGCCTTCTGATTAACGCCATCAAACTTTTTTTCTACTTTTTTAAGCCTTTTTAATGCCTGACTTGCCTCAAAATTTTGAGGATCCTTCTTGAGGATTTCTTCATAAATTAGAAGCGCTTCATCTTTGCGACCTTGCATTTCATAGATACTTGCACATGTTAAAGTCTTAAACACCTTAATCCTTTTTATTTTTTGTATTTTACACTACTTATGGACTTGATTGTCTTAAAAATTACTTTTTTCAAAAAACTTTTTCATACGCTCAATCCCTTCTTTAATCTGATCTAGACCACAAGCAAATGAAAAACGCACATATCCCTCCATACCAAATGCTACTCCTGGGACAAGAGCAACTCCTTCTTCTTCCAGAAGCTTTTTTGCAAAACCCATAGAATCCTTTGCATATGAACTTTTAGCAAGATTAATGAAAAAATAAAATGCACCATCTGGCTTTTGAACACTTAATTGCGGTATTGCATTAATTAAATCAGCCCCGATATTACAGCGTTCTTCAAAAGCCAAACGCATTTTTTCTATCTCTTTATCCACCTCTCCATTAAGTGCAACAATAGAAGCTTTTTGTGTTATAGAATTAATATTTGAGGTGCATTGACTCTGCAAGTTATCCATTAACTTTACTAAGGTTTTATTCTTGCTTGCAAGATATCCCATTCTCCACCCTGTCATTGCAACAGATTTTGATAATCCATTAACAGTGATTGTTCGATTTAGCATGTCTTGATTCACTGAACCCACAGAACAAAACTTGCCCTGATACAAAAGTTTTTCATACATCTCATCACTGATAATCCAAATATTTGTTCCTTTGATAACTTCATAAATTCCTAAAATATCTTCTCTACTATAAACCATTCCTGTGGGATTTGATGGAGTGGTTAAAACTATGGCCTTTGTGCGAGATGTAATGGCCTGTCTTAGCATTTCTGGCGTAATTTTAAAATGAGTTTGCTCTGAAGTTTGAAGAAAAACACTATGACCACCACTATATTTTACTAACTCTGGGTAAGTCACCCAATAAGGAGAAGGGATAATCACTTCATCGCCATCTTGAATTAAAGCTTGAAAAATATTAAAGAGCGATTGCTTTGCTCCATTGCTCACTAAAATTTCATCAGGCTCATAGCTTAAAGAGTTTTCTCGCAAAAGTTTGTTTGCAATAGCCTCTCGCAATTGCATAATCCCAGCCACTGCTGTGTATTTTGTAAAACCATCACGAAGTGCTTTAATTGCAGCCTCCTTGATTAATTCTGGTGTATCAAAATCAGGCTCACCAGCAGAAAAGCTTAAAATATCTCTTCCTTGAGATTTCAATTTTTGAGCAAGCGTGCTCACTGCAATCGTGGCAGATTCCGCTAAATTTTGTATTTTATTTGAATAAATTTCTAAACTCATAGTTTTCTCCTAGGAAAAATAATGTATATCATAGAACTAAAAAAATTAACGATATTCATTTATCCTAGAATAATAAGTAACAAAAAACAACAATGAGCTAAAAAATACGATAAGTTAGAAATGGTATTTAAAATTGTAAAAGAATGAAACAAGTGGTTTAAAAATTAATGGTGCCGAAGGTCGGAATCGAACCGACACGGAGTTGCCTCCACCAGATTTTGAGTCTGGCGCGTCTACCAATTTCACCACTTCGGCACATCACTCTACTGATACAAAAACTTGGATTATAAAAATGGTGCGCTGAGCGAGATTTGAACTCGCACGAGTTGCCTCACCACCCCCTCAAGATGGCGTGTCTACCAATTCCACCACCAGCGCATTTCCCCCTCCTAGAAGAACTATCCTAAAAAGGGATTTCCGTAAAGAGCAATCGCTGCAAATACTAAAGTATAAATCACTTGTGCTTCAATCATTGCAAGTGCGATAAACATGGTTGTAAAAAGCTTCCCACCAATTCCAGGATTTCTTGCTGTTCCAGAGATTGTCGCAGCTGCTGTATGACCCATACCAATAGCACCACCAAGTGCTGCGATACCTAATCCAACAACTGCTCCTAAAACAGAATAAGCTTGAATCATTGTTTGCCCAGACTCATCTGCCATCATTAAGCCTAAAAAACCAAAACATAAAGTTACGATAAACTTCATCTTATACTCCTTGAAAATCATTTTCTTTCGGATATGTCCCCTACTTGAAAGCGTTATTATCTCAAATTTTTCCTAAAAATAAGTTTAAACTATCTCATAATATCAAGATCAATTTTTCCTTTATTAAAACCAATAATGACACATTTTACTTTTTGCCCCTCTTGAAAATATTGATATGGTTTTTCGAAACGATTTTTTGTAATTTTACTTGCATGTAATAATCCGTCTCCTCCTTTAGGCAATGAAACAAAAACTCCAAAATCCATCACTTTACGCACAACTCCCTCAAAACTTTCTCCAATTTCATAAGCATTCTTTTCACCAATTAATTCAAGAATAAAATCCTTTGCTTGGGCAACCAAAGAAGTATCTGTCCCGAAAATCTTAACTCCTCCTTTTTCTCGGTCAAGATCAATGCTTACATTAAACCGATCAATAATTTCTTTGATTGTTTTTCCTCCTGCTCCAATGATCTCTACAATTTTACTAACAGGAACCTCAAACTCCTCTGTTTTAGGCAAAATCTTTTCATTGACAACGAGATTTTCTACAGCTTTTTGCATAATTTCCAAAATATGAATTCTCGCTTCCTTTGCCTGATAAAGTGCGTCTTTTAGAATTGTGGCATTGATACCACCAAGCTTAATATCCATTTGCATTGCCGTGATATTTTCAAAATTCCCCGCTATCTTAAAATCCATATCTCCATCATGATCTTCTAGCCCCATAATATCTGTTAGGATTGCATATTTTGAGTCTTCAGCAATCAATCCCATTGCGATTCCTGCAATGAGTCCTGTTGTTTTTATTCCGCTTGCAGCAAGTGCTAAAGAACCGCCACATACACTTGCCATTGAACTTGAACCATTGGATTCTAAAATTTCAGAAACAAGTCTTATGGTTTGGGTTTTATCAATAATACTATCTTCAAGTGCTTTTCTTGCAAGATTTCCGTGACCAAGCTCACGACGACCTACAGAACCAATCATTGAAGGTTCTCCAACGCTAAAGCCTGGAAAATTGTAATGAAAAGTAAAATGATCTTTTTGGGTGCCACACCCTAAAATCTCCTTACTTTGTGCATCATTATCACTTCCTAATGTGCTAACAACAAGAGCTTGTGTCTGTCCTCTTGTAAAAAGAACGCTTCCGTGGGCACAAGGTAGAATATTAGTTTGAATTTCAATGGGACGCACTTCAGTGAGTTTTCTTCCATCAGCTCGTATGTGTTCATTCAAAATTTGTTGACGAATTAATTGTCGCTTGAGATTTTGCAATGCACATAAAATTGTTTCTGAATCATAATCTTGATATTTTTCAATCAATTCATCACCAAGATGATTTAGCTCCGTATTTCGTTCCGTTTTTGACATTTGATTAATGATTTCTTTTATTCTATCACGATAGTCTTGTGCTAACAATCTCTCTAAATCTTCTGATGACTTTTTGTCTTCCTTAACCAAAATAAGACTTTCTTTTTTATGAGGCAAGAAGCATTTTTCATATTCCAAACTGATTGTATTGATTTTTTGCTTTGCAAACTCAATCGCCTCAAGCAATTTCTCTTCATTAACCCCATCTGTGCTTTTACCTTTCATCTCTATCATTAAAATATCTCCCCTACTTCCAGAGATAAAAAGATCAATCTTGCTAGCACTGAGCTCTGAAGGAGCAGGGTTAAGAATAAAATCATTTTGAATCATTCCTATTCTAACGCCAGCCACAGGAATGCTAAAGGGCGCTTCAGAAACAAAAAGGGCTGCACTTGCCGCATTTAAAGCGCATACCTGAAGATCGCTTTTACCATCATGGCTTAACACAAAAACACTTAAGTGAGTGGGTCTTTGATAGTTCTTTGGAAATAGAGGTCTTAGTGTGCGATCAATGATACGAGAAGTTAGAATTTCAAATTCACTTAGCTTTCCCTCTCTTTTAATAAACCCTGCGGGGAATTTTCCAACAGCATAAGCTTTTTCAATGTATTGAACACTAAAGGGAGTAAAATCTTCTTCAATATCCTTATTACCTATGGCGACGCTTGCTAGAATCACTGTATTATCTTTTTGATAAAGCACCGATCCGCTTGATTGCTTTGCCACATAATCTAACTTAAAATTTTCAACAAAACCCTCTTGATTGATTTGTATTTCTTTCATTTATCACCTCAAAAATATGTATTATAACTTAAAAACTAGCGATTATAAAAACGATAAGTAAGACCCGTCTGAGCCAATGGGGAAAAAGAAAATTCAAATTTTAAATAAGTATTATTCAAAACACTTGTAGCAAACCCACTTTGAGCACTTGTATCGCTAGTTAAAATGGGTGTTCTTGTAGAAGCTAATCTTAACCCAAAACCAAAACAACGAATATTTTTAAAAATTCCAATTGACCAATTTGTAATGATAGATGAAAGATCGCCATCATATCGACTAAGATTATTAAAATTAAGATTTAATGAACCACTTAAACCAAAATAACCAAAATCATTACTAAAAGAAAAACTTAAATTATTTGCTGTGGTTTCTTGCTTTAAAGTCGTGAGATCTGTAAATTGATTTTTAATATAGTAAGTCAATGAAGCAGAAGTATAATTATGTTGATAGGTCGCACTTAGCGAGACCTCTTGAAAATTCTGATAATAAAAAGAATAAGAAAGAAGCATCGATAAATCCAATCCATCTATAGGAGAAAAGCCTATTTTGCTTTCTAATGGCAAACGATATGGAGCGATTGAGTCATCAAAATTAAATCTCTCATATATTCTCCAATAAAATAATTCTCTGCCACCTTGTCCATAAAAATACTGATAGAATTTTAAATCTAACTTTCTATTCCCCATAATGTAATCTGTTAGATTTGATGCATTCCAATAATCATTATAACGCTGACCATTAAGAATATAGGTTCCAGTATTTTTATCATAAAAACCAGAATAATCAGAGATATCGGTTAAAAATCTATTATCAAGCAATCCATTGTTATATCGAAAATAAGGGGCACTAAAAGTAATATCAAATTGCATAACATGGAAAATTTTATTGTAATCTTTTGCTAAATCCATATTAAGTGTGAGCGTGTAATTTGCTGAAAGATAATTCCCATCTTTACTGGTTGTGATACTAGGATCAATATAACTTCTTTGTTGATTATAAATTGCTAAATTACTTGCATAAAATTCAGTCCAAGCCCCAAAAGATAAATATTGATTAAAGAGCGATACTTGCAATCCTACAGGAACCTTGAGACTGTTTTCAACATACCCATAACCGACAGATCTAAAAATATTTTTCATCTCATAATCAATTGAATATAAAAGTTTTTTATAAAAAATAGGTTTTAGATATTTATGGTATTGCAAACTCGGAAGAGTTTGAAATGTTGTATTGTTGTTGATTTTGTTAAGGTTAATAAAATAACGATCATTAAGACCAAAATAATGATCTTGTGTTTGCAAGTATAAATTAACTTTTGAAGTGTTTGTTCCATCTGTAACGATGGCATTATACTTATCAAATTTTAAATAATCCAAGTCATTCATATAGAGAAAATTTATATAAAGCCCATTATCAAGATCTGATTTTAATCCAAAATATTTTTGCAAAAACTGATTGCTAGAATGCAAAAAATCAAAACCAAAAACATGGCTATTTCTCAAATTATAGCTATTTTTATAAGATTCTTTATTGTAGAGATATTTTATATTTAACAAATAAGTATCATGGTAAGCATCGACTGCGCGAAATTCTAATGCACCACCTGCACCACGAGAAGTTCTCACTTGGGGCGTGAGGGTCATATCCCAAAAATCCTGTGGAGCAATATACACAGGCTGAGAAAAAACAAATCCATCTCGACTTGATGAGCCAAATGTAGGGAACAAGAGTCCGCTTGATCGGTCATTTGTTGTTGAAACTCTTAAGTAAGGAAAATAAAAAATTGGAACATCTCCTAAGTAAAGAGTAGGATTCCAAAGACTTAAAATTGATTTTTTACTATTAAAATGCCCTGAGCTTATATTCATATGCCAGATAGGTCGATCAATACCGCACCCAGAAATAACAGCGTGTTTAAAGCTATAGATTCCATCCTCATCACGAGCCTTAGAAGCACTAACCCACATACCGCTCTCTGACTCTTGAACATAAAATGGCTCAATTGCAACAAATTTTTCATCAAGCTCAATATGCAACTTTTCTGCTCTTGAAAAAAGATTTCCTGCTTTATAAGCTTTGATATCTCCACTTATATCGGCCACACGATTTTTTCGATCATAAACAATTTTTTTAGCAATAATGTAAAGATCATTGCTAAAAAAAACGGCATTTCCCTCTGCATAAACCTTATCACCCTGAGCATAAACCTTATCGGCTAATAGCTCAAAAATTTGATTTCCTGCTGCATCCTTTTTTTGTTCAGCAACTTGGCTTAATACTATTGCCAAAAAAGACAAAAAGACAAGTATCTTTTTCAAAGCTAATCCTGCATAATAACAACGCTTTTTACAATCCTATCATGCAATGTTCTTAAAAAAGGATCTCCCAAAGCAAAAAGGTAGCCTATAAACATCAAAAATTGTCCCAATTCCTTAAAAAAGCTACGACAAATTGCATTTAAAAGATCAGGGGTATCTAAATCACTAATTTGAATAATCCTAATTTTCATAATGATTTTTCCCAAACTAGCACCAAAAAGATAAGTAAATAAACTCTGATAAACAAATCTCAACAAAATGACATAAATCAACAAACTTCTTGTCAGTTCAACAACAGCAACCTGATCATCTGCTTTTGAAAACTGAGAGAAAAACATAAAAAAAATTAAGACTGAAATCAAACAATCATCAATCAAAAACGCAATAACTCTTTTAGATAATGGCGCTATTTTTAAGTTTTCTCTATGTAAAATCTCTTCAATTTTATCACGATCAAAAGTCATCATAAAGCCCTATAACCAATATCTTTGCGATATTGCATTCCATTAAAATTTACTTTTTGTATGAGTTTATACGCATTATCTCTTGCAATTCTTAAATTATCCCCTATTCCAACGCTCAACAACACTCGACCTCCGCTTGCATAAAAAGATTCTTCTTTTCTTTTTACACCCGCAAAAACAAAATGAGCATTTTCTTCGCCACAGCTCTCAAAATAGATTTTTTCCGCATTATCTGAAGCATAGGGATAACTTTTTGAAGCCAATACAACAGCCATGGCACTTTTTTCCTCAAATTCCACTTGCAAACTCTTTAAGTTAGAAGCATAAACAGCTTCACAAATATCCATAAGAGAAGTTTTTAGCAATGGCATTAAAACCTCACACTCTGGATCTCCAAATCGCACATTATATTCAAGCAAATAAGGTTCTAAAACCCCATTTAATTCCCTAACCATAATCCCAGCAAAAAGTACGCCATAAAAAGGATTTTTTTCTTTTTTCATACCCTCTAAAGTTGGAATAATTATTTCATTTCTTATCTTTTCTAGCAATTCATTAGAACATAGCGGTGAAGGAGCATACGCCCCCATACCTCCAGTATTAGGCCCATTATCTTTATCAAGAAGACGCTTATGATCTTGACAAGCAGGCAAAAGAACAAAATCTTCTCCATCACAAATTGCAAATACAGAAAGCTCAAAGCCATCAATAAATTCTTCAATAACTACACGCTTTCCACTCTCTCCAAATGCCCTACCACTTAAAAAATCCTCCAATACTTCAGAAGCATGATCAAAATCAGAAGTAATCACCACGCCCTTACCTGCACACAATCCATCAGCCTTAATAACATATGGAGGAGTGAGCATTTTTAAAAATTCTAAAGCTTCATCTAATTGATGAGTCTGAATATATTTTGCAGTTGGGACCCCATAGCGTGTAACAAAATCTTTCATATAAGCTTTAGAGCTTTCAAGTCTTCCTGCTGATTGACTTGGACCAAACACTTTGATACCAGCTATTTTCAAAATATCACTTGTTCCATCAGCGATAAAATTTTCTGCCCCTATAATCACCCAATTGATTTTTTCATGATAGATTTTCTCAAGCAACTCTTGGTGAGAGATAAAATCAAAATTAATCCCAATCTCAGAAGTTCCTCCATTTCCTGGAGAAAAGAAAAGCTGTTCAACTCTTTTATCTTTTTGAAGATGCAACCCCATTGCATATTCTCTTCCTCCACTACCTAAAATCAAAACTCGATACTGCATATTTTCCTCAAAAAATAAAGTTTTACCCAAATAACCGCTATTTAAGTGTATAGCCCAATAGCTCTACAACATACAAGACAAAGAGAAGTTCATCAGGCGGCAGATTCTAAACTTTCTAAAAGCCTCAAGCAAAAATACCGAACACACAAAACCCGCTACTTTGCCTAACAGATTTTTTTTAACGGACGAACATTTAAAAAACACGAGTTACTCAGGCAATGTAATTATAAATTAAAATTTGGCTGATAGCAATAATCTTTAAGTTTTTTACCTCTTTTCAAAGATTCTAAAAAGAAAAATAAATCAGACCCTCCATCTCTAGAAATCAAATGACTAGGATGACCGCTCTTCAAAACTCCAAAACTATATAAGCAATCTAAAGGAATTGATTTTAAAAAATGATCTGCCATATTTGTATGCCATTTTAATTTTCCTGCTCTACGAAAAACGCTATCTCCCCACGCACAAAACACTTTTGAACTCTTATTAAGAGTATGTCGGATATAAGAAATATTCTTATCAAACATCTCTCCATCATATTGCAAAATGTCAGAAGTTTTCGCACAAATTAATGGATAGAGATTAAGCATATAAATACCTCCATAAATACCTCCATCTAAATACTGCGAAAACTCCTTGTAGGCCAACAACTCACTATTCCAATAGGTCAAAATACTATTTTGCGGATATAGCCCAATAAAAGCTAATTTTTGTTTTGAAGCATTCCAAGTGCGTTCGGTAACAAAACAATATTTTTGGCATTCTGAAATCACGCTAAAAAGCGTATAATTATCTATTTTTTGATGATGATAAATGACTGATTTTTTGAAATTATCTTGCTCTATTTTATTTTCCATCAAATCGCACCAAGGCTGATCCCCAAGTCAAGCCACCACCTATTGCATCAAGCAACATTAAATCACCTGCTTTTAATTTTTTATTTTCATAAAGATCATTCATTGCCATTGGAATGCTTGCTGAAGAAGTATTTCCATATTTTTGAATAGCCAAAACAATCTGATCTGAGTTGAAATGCAAGCGATCAGCCACAGCATTGATAATTCTTAAATTTGCTTGATGAGGGATAAAATAATTTATATCGCTAGGCTGAAGAGAATTAGACTCTAAAATATGACTCACATCAGCAACAAGAGTCTTAACTGCGATCTTAAAAAGTTCATTTCCTTTCATCTTTAAGCATTGCTTTTCATTTTGAGCTTTAATAGGGGTTTGAAGCAAGTTTGTATAACGACCATCTGAAGCAATATGAACATCAAGGATAGCTCTTTGTAAATCTTGAGTTTGGCCAATCACAGCAGCCCCAGCACCATCTCCAAAAAGCACACAAGTGCTACGATCCTCAAAATCTAAAACCTTGCTGACTTTTTCAGCTCCTATGATTAAAATATTTTTATACATACCTGATTCTATAAAAGCTTTTGCTGTAGCAAGCAAATAAATAAAACCTGTGCAAGCTGCAGAAATATCAAATGCAGGGATATTTTCCATACCAAGTTTGCTTGCTATAACACAAGCCGTAGAAGGCATCGCTAAAAAATCTGGACTTAATGTTCCAACCAAAACTAAATCAATGTCTTTTGGCTTTAACCCCGCGCGTTCAATCGCCTTTTTTCCAGCATAAAAACCAAGATCACTGGTCTCCTCTGTTGAATCCGCAAAAAATCTCGTATGTATTCCTGTTCTCTCAACGATCCAATCATGAGAGGTATCTAGGTTTTTTTCAAAATCATAATTGCTCACACAAGAACTTGGAACATATGAGGCAATCGACTTTAACGCAGCAAATATCATATCACCACCTCTTCTGAATTTCCTATACTCGCATCAATAAATGCCTGATGAATTTTTTGTGTAATCCCCATTCTAACCGTCTTGATCGCCTGATAAATAGCTGATTCAATTGCTCTGGCATTACTCTTTCCGTGACTAATAATAACATTATTATTGACTCCAAGCAAAGGTGCACCACCATATTCTGCATAATCTGTTTGCTTTTTTAAATTTTTAAAAGCCTTCTTCAATAAAAAAGCACCCAACATTGATACTGGCGATTTTTTAATTTCATCTTTCAAAAGAGAAAAAACAGAACTTGCAACTCCTTCACTTGCTTTTAATACAATATTACCACTATAGCCATCACACACAATTACATCAAAATGACCATTAAAGATATCACTTCCTTCGGCATTACCCTTAAAAAAGGGGTAGGATTTTAAGAGCTTGAAAGTTTCTTTTGTTAGGGCATTGCCCTTAGAATCTTCCTCCCCGTTGGCAAGAAGTCCTACCCGAGGTTGATCATAACCTAAAATATGCTTTGCATATTGATAACCCATAATGGCAAAATCTCTTAAAAATTCCGGCTTACAATCCACATTGGCTCCAGCATCTAAAATCAAACTTGGTTTCTTTTTCACTGTAGGCATCATTGTGCAAATCGCTGGACGAGCTACACCTGGTATGCGTCCTAATAATAAGGTCGCTAGACTCATTGTAGCACCGCTATGACCTGCAGAAATTAAAGCATCAACTTGAGTATTTTTTAGCATCTCTGTAGCAATATAAATCGAAGAGTTTTTTCTCTTTGTAGCAACAGAAGCCTGCTCTTCCATTTTAATAAAATCATCACAATGAACTATTTCAATACGATCTGATGAGCCCTTAAGTTTTGTTTTAATCTCTTTGGAATCACCTACCAAATAAGCAAAGAAATCTTCATTTTCTAAAGCTCTATGGAGCCCATCAACAACAGGACTTATACCGAGATCCGTTCCCATTGCATCAATGGCTATCTTTATCATCAAAACCTCTAAAAAATTTATTTATACTGACCGCTGAATTTGTTTCTATGATGAGGCATTTTCCAGCTTCCATCTTTATCTTTAACTGGCACTGCTAATGCAACCTTATAGTGTGTTCTTCTTTTTGCTGCTCTTGTTTTGCTTACGCGTCTCTTTGGAACTGCCATTTTTTACTCCTTTACATGATAATCAAGTTTAATGAGTTCTATTTCGCTCTGGAAAAGATACTCAATATCTATAAAGCCATCAAAAAATTCTATAACATCAAAGCTACCTAGGTCTGATTGGCTTTGTGTATCCCACATTCCATCTGAAATATACAAAACCAATTCCTGATCCACTATACTCCAAAACTCCTCACCACTCATATCACATTCTAAAAGAATTTTTCCTGTAATCTTACCTTCAAGAACACACAAAGAATGTGTTTTTCTTGAGATATCACATTCAAAGCTCAAATCACCCCTACTGAGATGAAAATGCTTTGGTTGCTTTGCAATTTTACTAAATGCGACTTTCATAGATAAATATAATTGAGCTAAAATTAGCTAATTTCACGCCTTGAAAAAAAGAAATTAATCTCAATCTCTGCATTTTCCAAACTATCACTTCCGTGAACCGCATTTGCATCAATACTGCTTGCAAAATCAGCTCTAATCGTTCCAGGCTTGGCTTCTTTTGGATCTGTAGATCCCATAAGATCACGATTCTTTTTCACTGCATCTTGTCCTTCTAGCACCATAACAACAACAGGGCCACTCGCCATAAAATCAACTAAATTTTCATAGAATGCTTTATCTTTATGGACTTTGTAAAACTCTCTTGCATCTTGATGGGTCAACCAAATCTTTTTCATTGCAGCTATTCTTAAGCCATTGCTTTCAAATCGCGATACAATGCTTCCAATTACACCTTTCTTCACAGCATCAGGTTTAATAATTGATAATGTTCGCTCCATGAAAAATCTCCAATAAAAATTATAAAAATAAAAATCTACTAATACTATTGTCTGTGGTGTCCTCGGCGGGATTCGAACCCACGACCTTACGATTAGGAATCGTACGCTCTATCCAGCTGAGCTACGGGGACTCACCCCAAATATCCCAAGAGGGATATTTGAAGAAAGCTACTTACTTCTTAGCTTTAGCAACAAGATCTTTTAAACCTTTGCCAGGCTTGAATTTAGGTACCATCTTATCTTCTGTTTTGTAAGATTGATTTTTACCAGGAACCTTTCCTTCTTTGCCTTTCTGCAATACAGTCTCAAATTTACCAAAACCAACTAGCTCAATAGATTGCTTCTTAGAAAGTGCTTTCTCAACTGCTTCAACAAAAGCATTTACAGCTGTTTCTGCATCTTTTTTTGTCGCATAACTACCAACTTCTTTCACTAAATCAACAAATTCTGCCTTATTCATTTTAAGGTGCCTCCTTTGGGTTTTTTCAATCTTGCGTTTTTTGTTCAAAAACGCGTTATTCTACACACTTTTTTTCTAAAAATCAAGAATTCAAGGGGGGTTTGCCTCTTTTTTAGATAGAATTTCATTCATCATATTTTTGAGTTTATGGAAGCAATCTCGCCCAAAGGATATAAAATAGGGGCTTTTATCATTGGCTTTCAAACTTGTTACTAAAAAATTAAATGCTATTATTTATGGTGAAGAAAGGATTTAGAATGAAAAAGATTGCAATCAATGGAACAGGAAGAATTGGTCTATGTGTAGCAAGGATTATCGGAGCAAGGGAGGACATAGAGATTGTAGCCATTAATACTACTGCAGATATTGACACACTCTTACATCTTCTAAGACACGATTCTATCCACGGGTTTTATGATGCAAAAAAAATCAATGATGATACTCTTGAAATTGGTTACAGCAAAAATGTAAAAATCCTAAGTAATCGAGATATACAGAGTTTGGACTTTTCACCTTATGGAGCTGAGGCTGTTATTGAGTGCACTGGAAAATTTAACTCTCTAGAAAAATCCCAACCACATCTCAAAAAAACGATCAAAAAAGTAATCATCTCTGCTCCAGCAGACAATACACCTACCTTCGTCTATGGTGTTAATCATCATACTTATCAAAATGAAGCAATCATTTCAAACGCTTCTTGCACCACTAATTGCCTTGCACCTATCATTAAAGTGTTGCATGAAAATTTTGGTATCACTCATGGGCTTATGACAACAATTCATAGTTACACAAATGATCAAAATCTCCTTGATGTTAAACACAAAGACTTAAGAAGAGCACGAGCAGCCGCAATGAATATGATTCCAACTTCAACAGGTGCAGCAAAAGCTATTGGTCTTGTGATTCCTGAACTAAATGGAAAACTAAATGGATTTGCAATTCGTGTACCCACACCCAATGTAAGTCTCGTAGATTTGAGTGTTTCTCTCACAAAGAAAGCCAGTAAAGATGATATCAATCAAGCTTTTTTGAAAGCACAAAATGGTCATTTTAATATCCCTAAGGGAATCATTAAAGTCGATGAAGAATTCTGTGTATCTAGCGACTTTATAGGAACAACATATAGTGCGATTTTTGTTCCAGATAAAACACAAGTACAAGACAATATGGCCAAAGTTCTTGCGTGGTATGATAACGAAATGGGTTATTCCTATCGCCTTGTTGATATGTGTGCTTATACGCTTGACTTTTCATAGGCAGATCTCATGTTAAAGTTTTCACCATTTAACACTCACTGGATAGACAGCAAGCTTGTCAGTCCAGATCAAAATGCCCTTGAAAAAACGCTTGATCTTCTCAAGCAAGAAGTAGCGGATCAAAAAACAGGATACTATGATCTTGTAAATGATATGAGTGCAATTGATGATTCATCTGCATATATGCAAAAAAATACTTCCTTTCTAAAACAACTCAAAGATATCGTAATTATCGGAATAGGTGGAAGCTCGCTCGGAATTAAAGCAATTGATTCAATGCTCCGGCATCTTCCTCACAGAAATGCTATTAGACTTAGATTTCTTGAACATACCGATCCTATAGCCATTCAAGAAACGCTTAAAAAAATCTCTCTTCCTCATACGCTTTTCATAGCTATCTCTAAATCTGGCACAACAATTGAGACTTCTTCATTATTAAAGTTTGTAATTCATAAGTATCATTTACTAGACAACCTTCATCAGCATCTCATTTTTATCACAGATAAACACTCGCCTTTATGGGAATTTGCAACACAAAATCATTTTGAATGCTTTTGTATTCATAAAAATGTCGGTGGAAGATTTTCTGTTTTAAGCCATGTTGGAATATTGCCTCTACAACTCTTAGGATATGAAACTCAAAAACTACTCTTATCTGCAAAAATATTTCAAGAATCATTTTTTAATCATCAAGAAGATCACTTGCTTCACAAAGCAATTTTTCTTGCAAAAAATAAAGAACGCTATCCAATCAATATTCTTTTTTCTTATTCCAATGTCTTTAAAGATTTTAATGCGTGGTATGTGCAACTTTGGGGAGAGTCACTTGGAAAAATTGATTCTTTCGGAAAGAAAGTTAGCCTTACTCCTATCGGTCTCATTGGAAGCATTGATCAACACTCTTTTTTACAACTTATCACACAGGGCGTAATGGATAAGACAATAACTTTTCTTAATCTTAATCAGGCCACTTATACAAAGCCAAAAATACCCAAAATCAGCCTTCCATTCCTTGAAGAAACAGATTTTGTTAATGGCTCATCTTTTGCAAAACTTCTTAGTCTTCAACAGCTTGCCACAATGCAAGCAATCCAAAATGAAGGTATCCCTACTGATCATATCGAAATTGAAGAATTATGCGAACAAAGTGTCGGGCGATTAATCATCTACTTTGAGCTACTCACATCAGCAGTAGGAGCAATCCTAGGAATCAATACCTACAACCAACCAGGAGTAGAACTTGGAAAAATTTTACTTAAAAAAATGTTCTAATTTTTAAGTTTCTTGATAAAATTATAAAGTCTATTATCTGGCAAAATAGATTAAGAAATGAAATTGTTATGAATGATATTTGTTGCCTATTTCATGAAATTATCCTTTCAAACTCCACTGAGTTTTGTTTGAGGTTAATTTATAAAATAAAAATGGCGACTTCGGTTAATTTGTAGAAAATATAAAATAATATCTAATTATGAGGAGTTTAATTATGTTAGCTGGAATCCGTTTTATGCAACAAACCCAAAGTATAAAAGATATCAATATCGAAAACAAAAAGATTTTGATTCGAGTAGATTTTAATGTTCCTATGGATAAGGACTTTAATATCTCAGATGACACTAGAATTCGTGAAGCAATACCTACAATCAATTATTGTATTGATAATGGAGCAAAGAGCATTGTGCTTGTAAGCCATTTGGGACGCCCTAAAGATAAAGATCCAAAATACTCTCTCTCTCATCTTCTAAAACGAATAGAAAGACTTCTGCAAAAAAATATTCTTTTTGCAGAAAGCATTGAACGCGCACAAGAATTACAAAAAACAAATCACCCCATCATTCTTTTAGAAAATATTCGATTTTATAGCGGTGAAGAAAAAAATGATCCTGATTTAAGCAAGAGTCTTGCTAAGCTTTGTGATATTTATGTTAATGATGCATTTGGAACAAGCCATCGAGCACATTCTAGCACCTATGGTATTGCAGAGTTTGCTCCACAAAAGGTTGCTGGAATCCTTCTCAAAAAAGAAATTGATTCTTTTGCAAAAGCTCTTAATAATCCAATGAAGCCTATGTTGTTAATCATTGGTGGAAGCAAAGTAAGCTCTAAGTTGGCACTTCTTTATCATATTTTAGAAATCGTTGATCGAATCATTATCGGTGGTGCTATGAGTAATACATTTCTTAAGGCATTGGATTATAATATGCAAAAATCACTTGTTGAAGATGCTCTTATTGAAGATGCTAAAAAAATTCTCCAGCTTGCAAAAGAAAAGGGAACAAAGATTTATCTTCCTGTTGATCTCATTAGCACAGATTCAATTGAATCTCATCAATCAATTAAAACAACTCCCGCACAAGATATTCCAGAAGGATATATGGCTGTGGATATCGGACCAGCAACAACAAGACTTTTTAATCAAGTTATCCGAGCAAGCAATACAATCATCTGGAATGGTCCTCTTGGAATTTATGAAAATCCACTCTTTTCGCGAGGAACTTTCTCTGTAGCACATACCATTGCTGATACTTATGCTTTTTCTCTCATTGGAGGAGGAGATACTGCTGATGCTGTCGATAAAGCAAACGAACGAGATAATATGAGCTTTATCTCTACTGGGGGTGGGGCATCTCTTGAGTTGCTTGAAGGAAAAATTCTACCTGCCTTCGAAGTTTTGGATAAAAAATTATGATGAATATTTTTATCAAAAAAAATACCTTCATTGTGAGGGAGAATTTTAGCGATACAGATAATATTAATCTTGAAAATGCAAAAATTTTATGGATTGATCTTTTGCATCCCACAGCTCAAGAGGTTGCTTACATTGCTAAAACCTATAAACTTGATGTTCCTACAAAAGAGGAGCGTGAAGAAATTGAACAAAGTGCAAGATACTGGGAAGATGACTTGAGCATTACCATCAACAGCTATTTTCTCACACGCGCACAAAACTCTGAGCTTAAAAATGAAACCGTAACCTTTCTACTTTATAATGATATCCTCTTTACAATTCGTTATGGTGATTTTAAAGTTTTTGATGAAATTCAACAACGCGTTTTAGCAAATCCAAGAATCTTTCAAAGCGGTTTTGATCTGATGAGTAAAATTTATGAAGTCAGAGTTGAAAAAGATGCAGATATGCTAGAAAATGTTGGTCACGAAACCAAAATTTTACGAAAGGAAGTCTTTGACAAAAATCACGGAGATTATGACAATATATTAGAAAAGCTCTCAAACCTTCAAGAAGTCAATATGAGTGTGCGAGATTCTCTCTTTGATAAAAGACGCGCAATCACACCATTATTAAAAAGCGATAAGGTCGATCCATCTATCAAAAAAGATATCAATATTATTCTAAAAGATATAAATTCTCTTGTAGAATTCACAACAGTTAATATGAATATCCTTGATAATGTCCAAAGTCTTTTTACCAATCAGATCAATATTGAACAAAATAAGATCATCAAACTTTTCACCGTTGCAACGATGGCAATGATGCCTCCTACACTAATTGGAACAATCTATGGAATGAACTTTAAATATATGCCTGAGCTTGAATGGAGCTTTGGTTATCCTATTGCTGTGGGAGTTATGATTATATCCACAATCTTACCAGTGCTCTACTTCAAAAAGAAAAAGTGGCTTTAATGTTTGAGTGGATTTATAATTCAGAATCTTGGATTACTTTAGCCACTCTGATTTTTTTAGAAATTATCCTAGGAATTGATAATTTAGTCTTTATCTCAATTACAATCATCAAACTTCCTATACATCAACAAAATACTGCGAGAGTTTTAGGGCTAACTCTAGCAATGTTTACAAGAATTTTGCTTCTTTTTTCAATTGCTTGGATTATCACACTTACAAATCCTTTAATTGGCAAATTTTCTGGTAAAGATATTTTTTTATTTTGTGGTGGGGTATTTCTTGCCTATAAAGGAATTTCTGAAATTTTTACTCTCCATATCCACGCCTATCAATCTCAAGATACATCTCAAAAAAAACAGAAAAATTTTATCCTTTGCTTAATTGAGATTGCTATTCTTGATATTGTTTTTTCGCTTGATTCTATCATCACAGCAGTTGGGATGATTCAAAGCCTTCACATTTCACATCAATCAATGTTGATTCTTGCAACCATTGCAATTATCATCACCGTATTGGTAATGCTTTTTATTTCAGGAACAATCTCTGATTTTATCAATCATCATCCATCAATCAAACTCCTAGCGCTCTGTTTTTTGGTTTTAATTGGCGGAGTTTTAATTGCTGATTCACTTGGTTATCATATCCCAAAGTCCTATGTTTATGCGATTTTAATTTTTAGCCTTATAGTTGAGCTAATTAAGATTTATAAAGAAAAAAAATCGCAGGATTTGTAACTAATATGATATCATAAGGATTAAAAAAATATCACAAGGATGGGGAATGCAAAAATTTGATGCAATAATCATCGGATCTGGATTAAGTGGCTTAACTTGTGGTGCCACCTTAAGCAAAAATGGAAAGAGAGTTTTAGTTCTAGAGCAACATAATCTCATTGGTGGATGTGCAACCTGTTTTCCTAGAAAAGATATGTTGGTTGATGCTGGATTGCACGAACTTGATTTTGGGACAAAAAACAGGGATATGAAACATCATATCTTTGACACAATTGGATTATGGGACAAAATACAATTGATACCATTGCCTACAGCTTGGACAGTGCAATCACAAAGTGAAAAATTTATAATTCCTCATAGCAACACAAAAGAAACTCTAAAAAAAATATTTCCTCACGAAGCAAATGGTATTGATAAATATTTTAAAAAGATTGATCTTCAAGCAAGAGTAGCTAAAAGATTTCCCTTTGATATGAATTTTTTTAATTTTCTCATTGCCCCAATCACAACCATAATATTTCTTGCTTACAATATTGTCAGAAATAAAACGGTTGGGGAAGTTTTAGATGAATGCATCAAAGATTCAAAACTTAAAAGAATTTTAAATATCAACATTGTTTATTATCACTATGATCCCTATAAATTTATTTGGAGTTACCACGCAATTCCTCAGAAAAATTATTACACTCAAGGTATGTATGTAAAAGGAGGTTCTCAAGCGCTATCAGATGGTATTGCGAGTGTGATTACCGAGAATGGAGGAGAAATCAGAGCAAAATCAGATGTAACCCATATACTCTTAGATAAAAATAAAGCAATTGGGGTGAAATATTTTGACAAAAAAACCAAAAAAGAAATAGAAGTTTATGCTGATAAAGTAATTGCAAATTGTGATCCCGCCATTGTGTATCACGAACTACTACCCCAAGATAGAAGTTATGAGAAAGATCTCAAGTTAACTCAAAAATTCGAAATACAAACCTCACTTATCTCAATTTATATGATTTTTGATAAAAATTTAAGTGAAATCTATCCTGATATGGACTATAGCACCTTCATTTCAGATGACAAAAAATTTAATAGTGATTTTAAAGATTCTAGCTATGCAGGTTCAGATTACAAAGATATGGATTTTGTTTTTGTAAATTACTCTAAAGTGGATAGCGGACTAAGCAATAGAGATGATAGATTTTTGGGCGTAATTACAACATTTGCAAGATACGAGGATTGGGATCTAGAAAAAGAAGAATATAAAGCAAAGAAAAGTGAAGTAAAAAGTATTTTTGAAAAGAGATTAGAGGAAATTTTTCCTGGCATTATGGAACATTGCATTCACTCAGAGTTAGCTACCCCAAAAACCATTCAAAGATACATTAGGACCAGAAAAGGAACACCTTATGGATATGATCAAAATCAAGAAGGTTTTGTAGGCAGAGAAAGATATTGTTCTAAGAGCATCAAGAATCTTTATTTTGCTTCAGCATTTGGATTTCCTGGGGGTGGCTTCAGTGGAGCCATAATGTCTGGATATCGTGCTGCAAAAAAAATATTAGATCCTTTGGCTTTTATAAAGAAATTTACTTTGTCTGTTGTTTTTATTCTTGCCATTGTCGGATCAATTGTTTTTCTAACCAAAATATTGACATAAAGCGCAAATAAAATTTCAAAAGAGAAATCTGTATTTTTTATACAGACTTCTCATCAAAAGGCTTTTAAGTTACAAAAATATCTTTTTGAGACCCCTAAAATCATAGCTTAGTATCTTAGGTAGGTTTTTAAATAAGATAATCACAACCTTTCATAAAATTTTTCTACCATTAGAACAAATCTTTTTTTATTATTTAAAGCCAGAACCTGATATTTCTCAAAAAAATATCGTGAAAATCAACATAAATTAATCTTGTATCTCCACTCATCTCTGCAAAATATTTTCTTAAAAATTCTCAAATCAGTTTTCTTTTAAATATTAAAAAATCTAGGACAAATCCACAATTCTTCTTTCAACAATTTCGCAAAGACAATGAATAATAAAAATATGCATTTCCTGAATTCTTGGAGTATCTTGACTTGGAACCACTAAGCTAAAATCTGCGATTTGAGCCATCTCCCCACCATCTCTTCCTCCGAGAGCAACCGTAATGCAACCTCTTTTTTTTGCTTCTTTCATGGCTAAAATAATATTTTTAGAATGACCACTTGTTGAGATGCCAAAGAAAATATCCCCTTGATTTGCAAGTGCTTCAACTTGACGCAAAAAAACATATTCATAACCATAGTCATTGCCAATTGCAGTGAGTGCAGAAGTATCCGTACTCAATGCAATCGCCCCCAACCCTCTGCGTTCTCTTTTATAACGACCTGTTAATTCTGCAGCAAAATGTTGAGAATCTGCTGCACTGCCTCCATTGCCACAAATTAAAATTTTATTGTTTTTTTTGAAAACCTGAAGCATTATCTCAGATAAATCAATTATTTGAGGAATAAGCTGATCCATTTTTTTAGCTGTATCTAAATGACAGCTCAATTCTTGTTCTAAAATTTTTTTCATTATTTTCCTTTAATCTTTTGAATAATATTTGTACTAGACTTACCTTCCACAAACTCTATGAGTTTAACCTCTTTAGCATACTCAGCCCCAGCAATCTCTTTTCCTTCATAATCTGCACCCTTTACCAAAACATCAGGCATAATTTTCTGAATAAGATGCGTTGGCGTCAGCTCATCAAAAATAACAATATAATCAACACACTCAAGTCCAGCAAGCACAAAAGCACGATCATCCTGAGGATTGATTGGACGATCACTTCCCTTAAGAGCTCTTACTGATACATCACTATTGAGTCCTACAACTAAAATATCTCCTAAATGACGAGCCTGAGATAGGTATTTCACATGACCTCTATGCAAAATATCAAAACAACCATTAGTGAAAATAATTTTCTTATCTCTTTGATGCTTTAAAGTCATCATTAAATCTTGTAAAGAAATGATTTTATCTTCACCGTGTGTTGGTTCTTTACTCCTTAAATAACTTATGATTTCATTAGGTTCTGCAGTGGCACTTCCTATCTTACTAACCACCACAGCCGCTGCTGCATTTGCAAACTCACAAGAATCAATCATATTTTTACCCGATGCAATACAAAAAGCAAGAGCAGCAATTACCGTATCACCTGCACCCGTTACATCATATACTTCACGAGCGATTGTTGGAATTTGATAAATTTTTCCTTCATCTAAAAATCCAATGCCATCTTCACTAAGCGTGATAAGTGATATATCTAAATGATAGTCCATCTTCATTTTTTTTAAAGCTTTTTCTAAAGAAAAACTATCGGTAATCTGAATGCCTGTTGCCTCCTTTGCTTCTTTCTTATTTGGCGTCAAAAGAGTAGCTCCACTATACTTAGAATAATCCATTCCTTTTGGATCGCATAAGATAGGTCGATTATTTTTTTTAGCCAATTGAATAATCTTTTGAGTTAAGGAAGGAGTGAGCAATCCTTTATTATAATCTGAAATAACCACAGCATCAATTGTTGCGATCCTTTCTTTTATTTTAAAAAATATCTCCTCTTCTAATTCTTGAGTGATATTCTCTTTATTTTCACGATCAATACGCAAAACTTGCTGATGAGAAACAACCACACGCGACTTTTGAGTCGTTGATCTTGCTTTATCTTGAATTATATATTCTGTATGCACTCCCAACTTTTGCAAATATTCCCTCATCCATACACCAATTTCATCAAATCCAATTATTCCACAAAGAAAAACATCTGCCCCAAGGGCAATTAAATTATGCGCTACATTACACGCTCCTCCTAAGCGATTGTCTTCTTTTTTAATATCCACAACCATCACAGGAGCTTCTGGGGATATCCTTTCACTCTGACCCCAAATATAACAATCCACCATCAAATCCCCGATGACAAGAATTTTTGGTTTTTTCATTTAGTCTCCTCAAAAATCCTCTTAATCTCATCGAGATAGTTCTTGATTCCTATTTCTAAATCATATTCTGGAGAGTAATTTAGATCTTGCTTTATTTCAGTTAAATCTGCCTGAGTGTGAGTTTGAAAAAACTTATAAGGATTTTTAATGTATTCCACCTCAAAATGCCCTAAACAATGTGCCAAAATTTTTATAATATCATTATAGCTTCTCGCAGTACCACTCCCCACATTATAGATACCACCTTTTTTCGCATTTGCTGCAAGAATATTTGCTTGCACCACATCCTTAATATAAACAAAATCTCTTTTTTGCTCACCAAATTCAAAAAGCTTCACCTTTTTATCTCTTAATGCCTGAAGACCTAACTGCAACACCATAGAAGCTGTTTTGCCTTTATAAAACTCTCTCTCACCATAAACATTAAAAAAACGCAATCCAACAATAGGCAACTTTGGATCTTTCTCTAAAAGTTTTCTAACGCTCATATCCATCATTAATTTTGAAAATCCATAAACATTTTCAGGTTTTTCATTCTTGCCGATACAATTTGGTGCTGCAGTATTGCCATATGTGCCAGCAGAAGAAGCATAAATCATCTTTGCTCCTTTTCTTAAACACATATCAAGAAGCAATAAAAAGGCTTGATGATTTGTTTGCATAACTAGCTTTTGATCCATCACTGTTGTATCTGATATTGCAGCGTGATGATACATTACATCAAAATCAATTTTTTCTAAAAGAGCAAGATCCTTGGCTTCATTTATATTGCCCGTGATTATTTCTCCGTTAAAACCCAAAAGATTTTTAAAATGTCCAAGTGAAGTTGGATTTCCACTTTCAAACATTTGATTATTTCTAAAGCAATCAAAAACTATTATACGCGCTTGAGGAAAGTTTTCTTGAATGTAAAATGCAAGATTGCTACCGATAAATCCTGCACCACCTGTAATCACAATTGTTTTTCCATTAAAATCCATTAAAAACCTCCATTAAAATATCTGGGATTTGTTTGAGAGTTTGCACACGATAAAGATGAGATATTAAAGCTAAAGATTCCTCATCATTTTCTTGATTATCCACTAAAAATTTAATTTTCACCCCACCTGCTTGGGCAGACTGCACATCTCTTATTCTATCTCCAATCAATAAACTTTGATCTAAATCAATACGATAATTTTGTATTGCTTTTTTAATCATTCCAGGTTTTGGTTTCCTGCATAAACAATTTTCATCTGCTCGATGAGGGCAAAAATAGATTTCATTAAAATTAAAACCCAGTTCTTTTTTAATTTCTTTTTGCATAAATTGAGTTAGAATTTTAAAATCTTCTTCTGTATAGTATCCCATACCAATTCCAGACTGATTTGTAACAAGAAACAATAAGAAATCTTTCTCTTTTAAAAATTTTAAAAGCTCAAAAATCCCGTCCATAAAAATAAAATCATCTGGCTGATACACATAACCATGATCACGATTAACGATGCCATCACGATCTAGAAATGCTGCTCTCATTATTCTTCCTCCTCTTCGTGCATCATATGATGATGTTGATGAGTTTGCATCATATGCATATGATGCGTATGATTTTGGGGAGCAATAATCATTTTTAATCCTTTATAAATATTCATTCCTCCTAAAAGTAACATCCCAAAACATCCAAGATACAGAAAGATTTTTCTCAAATTCCTAAGATACTCAAATGCTATCGAAACTATCATTAAAGGGATAATGGTTGCTATTCCAAAGCTAAGCATTACCAAAATTCCATCGATCAAATCTCCAGAGGCAAGACTTAATGTTGCAAAAAAATACACCATTCCGCAAGGCAAAAACCCATTTAACACCCCAAGAAAATAAAAACTCAAAGGGGCTCTACTTTTCATTGAATAAAAAAATATTTTTGAAAAAAATGGGATTTTTGCTACATTTGGCTCAAAAAAAGCAATGATTTTTGGGAAAAAAGCAAAACTTAAAGCAAAAGCACAAATAAAAATCCCCAAAAAAACTAAAGAATAACCCGAAACTACAGAATTAAGACTAATTGCTTGACCTAAAAATCCAAATACTACCCCAATTAATACATAGCTTGAAAGCCTACCAAAATTATAAGTCAAATGAAGAAAGAAGCGTTGCAAAATATTATGATGAGAAAATTTACTTTGGCTATACGCCAACACAATCCCTCCGCACATCGTTAAACAATGGCTAAAACCCATCATCAATGCTGTTAAAAACACTTGGCTTAAACTCATACTCACTGATCCCCTGTGTCAAAAGATTTTAGCATCATCTCCTGAGCTTTTTTAATCCCCTCCATTCTCATATCTTCACTAACTTTCTGACTGACTTGTGCTTTTGAGTTTTTTTGATCTTCTTTTAAAGAACGAGGTTTTTTCATCTCTAGGGTTGTATTGTTTTCTTTTTTATTTTGTTTCTTATTTATTTCTTGAGGATCTTTAATGCCATGTGGCATTCTCACAAAAACATCTTTATAATTTTCTTCTCCCATTGAATATTTAACATAAACCTCACCCGTAGTCGTGTTATATAAATAGGTATTATTTTTGTCTGCAAACATTTTCCATTCCGCAAAACAAAAACTAAAACACAAAAAAATAAATAATGTCTTTTTCACAGATATGCCTTCAAACGCTCAACCAGATCAAGTATCTCTTTACGCTTTGTATCAAAACTATTCTTATTGGCAATAAGATACATACTTGATTGCATAATCTCACTCTCTATGCGTAAATGATTTTGTTTCATTGTTATTCCTGTTTCCACAATATCAACAATACCATCCGCAAGTCCCATTAAAGGTGCAAGTTCAATGCTTCCATAAAGCTTAATCACATCAAGTGCAATTGCTTTTTTAGCAAAGTATTCCCGAGTGATATTTGGCATTTTTGTCGCAATCTTAATATGGGACTGCGTATAATCAATAGGACGATCTATAGGTTCTCCGACTACAATTTTACATCTTCCAATCCCTAAATCTAAAAGTTTAAAAACATCAACTTTTTTTTCTTCCAAAACATCTAAGCCAACAATGCCTAAATCCGCAGCTTGATAAGAAACATAAGTCGGAACATCTTGATTTCTCACAGATAAAAATGAAAAATCCTTTTTTTTCAAAATGAGTTTTCTATCATCAAAGCTAAAATCTTCGTGGAAAATGTTTGAGAAAATCTTAAGCACCTCATCTGATACTCTTCCCTTAGGTAATGCAATTTTCATACTAAGATTCCTCCCTGTCTTATACTCTGTTCCATTCCTCTAAAAATTAACCCTTCATCATAAACACTCTTATCAAAAAATCGACTAAAATATTTCCCATCTCCACCAGTAAAATAGATTTTTTTTTCCTTAGCCAACTTTTTAATCATTTCAATAATGCTACCTAAAACACCAAAACTCATTGCGTCTTGAGTGTTCTGAGGAAAATCCTCAAAATTCAAGCTAAAATTAAAACCCTTTCTTAGCACAGGAGAAATACTCTCATAAGCAAGAAGATAAGAAAATAACCCCGGCAAAATACAACCACCCAAGTGAACTCCATTATGCATTACATCTAAAGTAATAGCACTCCCCGCATCGACAATAAGCCCATCTTTGATACACACACACGCAGCACGCCTATCTACACCCATTCCCCGATAAGATGTATTAATCTTAATTAAATCCGCAATATCAAACGCATCTGCATAAAAGTTTAAAAATTTTTCTTTATTTGTCTCAGAAACACTGATAAAAAAAATTTGAGAATCGTTAAACGACCTGTCTAGTTTTTCTGGACTTATTTTAAAAATACCATTTGGTGTTTTAAAATGTAAATAAGTATTGCCAATATCACATAGAATCATTTTTGCCAATCTTTCAGAAAATCTAAATAATATCGATCATAGTATATTCTGTGATTATCATAAAACAAAATCTTACGATCAAGAATCTTACCGAGGATGTTACGCAAAGTATAAACCTGATATTGAAAGCTATCTAAATCAAGCACGATCAAATAACCCAACCTCTCTAAAGTAAAAAGCTTATTGTGAGTGATAACAATGCCACTAAAAATTGCATAAGGCAATTCCACCTCATTAACAACGCGTAAGGTTAAATCTAGTTGCATAATTTTCCCCTCAAGCGTCAAAAGATAGATTGAATTTTTATAGAACTTTAGATCGCGAATATTTGCAGAATATTCAAATTTTTTTCCATCAGAAAGAACGATTACTTTTTTAGATGTCGCAGCAATGAGATTGTTATCTTTTTTATCTAAATAGATCACATTACTAAAAAAATGCTCAGAATTTACAATCACAACCCGTTCAATTTTAAAGCTATTAAGAGAAGCAACAACAATTTGCCCATCAAGCATTGGAAACACAACTGTTGTATCTAAAAATAAAGGCTGTGCGATGAGAGAATCAACAGCGATAGCTTGAGAATTTCTATCACTTAGTTTTGTTTCTCCTGTCTTCATATTGATAATCCCATAAGAATTATCTAGCAAAACATAGGCCAAATATGAATCTTTAATATTAGCAGCAATCACACAAGTTGGAACACTAAATTTTTGAGATTTTTGATTGTTTTTATTGATCACTTCTATATTTTGACAATCTGGTGCCAAAATATAATAATCTGATGTTTCATTAATAAAACTTGAAGGTTTTTTTAATCGCAAAAGAGTTTTGCCACTTTGAGCAAAAACTTCTCCATTTTTTAAAGTTGCAGAAACACGCGAAGTCTTGTCTAAATCAGCGTTTAAAAAATGATTAAACACAATTGATCCACTTATATGTTTGGGTTCAAAATCCTTTCTCTGCGAACACCCAGAAAAGAAAATTAAAAAACCAAATAAAATTGCAAAAAAATACCTCAACATTCCTTATAAACCCTTATAATGAGAAAGTAATTTTATTAATTCTTGCATAGCAGAACCCTGAGGCACAGACTGCAATACCTCTTCAGCTTCTTTAATCTTCTTATCTTCTAAAAGCAAAAAAGCCTGCTGAAACTTTGCCAAGCTCTCAAATGAAGAAGAAATATTTGCCAACAATGACATATCTTTGGTCAAAGAAGCAAGTTGATAGGTTGCAATCTCCTTAACAAGAGGATTTTTAGAACCCATTAAAGATTTTAATTGATCCTCACTACCACGAGTCATAGCCAAAGAAAGAGAAAACAAATCTGCCAAATCAGGAGCTTTATTTTTGAGCTCTTCTAATAACTTAGCGTCATTTGGATCTGGTTTTTGAAGGAGTTCGTAGTAAATTTTTGAAGCAGCTTGAGCATCTTTTTCTTTTATAAAAACTTGAACTCGCCAAGCTATTAATGCAACAATAAGTACCACTATTGCTCCCACAATAACAACTTTATATTTAGAAATAAATCTTTCTAATTGAAAAACACTTGCAAAGATTTTTTCGTCGTTTTTAAACTCTTCTTGAATGATCTTTAAATCTTTTTTAATACTCAATCTCAACTCCTTTAACCTTCAATTCCAGTGCTGCCAAAACCTTTATCAGAACGACTTGTCTGACCTAATGTATCTGATAATCTAAAACTAACCTTTTCATACCGAGCCACAACACCCTGTGCAATTCTATCCCCTTTTTTAATTTCAAATAAAGAGTCTGAATGATTGATTAAAATAATCATAATCTCTCCACGATAATCACTATCAATTGTTCCAGGTGAATTTAAAACACTAATTCCGTGTTTTAATGCCAAACCGCTTCGAGGACGAATCTGCAATTCATATCCCTCTTCTAACTCGAGAGAAAGTCCTGTTTTAACAACCCCACTTTGATGAGGCAAAATCACTAAAGAATCAACTGCGTGTAGATCAAAACCTGCAGATCCAGGAGTTTGATATTCTGGTATCTTTGCATCTTGATGTATTCTCTTAATCAAAATTTCCATAAAAATCCTTTTAGCGAATTCTTGTTTTATTCAAAATCAATTTCTCTATAGCTAATCTCTAAAATTTCAAAATCACTCTCTCCGCTTGGAAGACGAATATTCACCTCATCTCCTACACTCTTACCCATCAAACTCTTTGCAATAGGCGATCCGAAAGAGATAAAACCTTTGTCAGGATTACTCTCGATACTTCCTACGATTGTATAGCTATATTCTTTATCATTATCGAGATTTAGGATTCTGACATAGCTTCCAAAACTTACCTTCTCATGGCTCAATTCTTTTGGATCGATAATTTGAGCATTTGCCAACATCATAGAAAGTTCATTGATTCTGGCTTCAATAAAAAGTTGTTTGTCTTTAGCAGCGTGATATTCTGCATTTTCTTTCAAATCTCCATGACTACGAGCAATATCAATTTCTTTGACAATATTAGGACGCTCAACCTCTTTTAGCTGTTTGAGCTCAGCTGTTAATTTTTCATAACCATACTGCGTGATTGGCTCTTTACTCATAAAATCTCCTTAAATTAAATATTATACCTTCAAAAAAGCAATATCTCTATCTCTTAGAATTCTATAAAATCCATTTAGCAATGTTTTTTGCACTTCCGTGTCCAAGATAAGAATGTATTTTTTTAGAATCTATAAAAAATTGTTCTTTATCCATATTTTTGTAGGCTCTATAAAGATTTTCTGCACTGCATTCTGATTGTATCAACTCAGGGTGCAAAAATACATTTCCTCTACCAGCTACTTGACCACAAATTGCTTGATAAAAAATATTAGCCAAACCAATACAGCTAAGACCAATCAATGACTTATAAATATAATAATCAAAATTTCTAGCTCGATATGCCAAAACAAAAGGCGTACCGATTAAAGCTGCTTCAAGCGTAGCTGTGCCACTACATATAAAAGCAAATTCTGCTTCCAACAGAGCCTCTCTTGCATCAAAATAAATTTCAAAAAGATTAATTTTTTCTCCATAAATTTCTTTCAAATCTTTATTTTCCCACATTTTTGGAACAACTAATATCTTTCTTTTTTGTTGAAAATACTTTTCGGCCAAAAGATAAAAATCTGTGAGAATCCTTTGAATTTCACCCCGACGAGATCCTGGCATAAAAACAATCCCATCTCCCTTTATAGATTCTTTGCATTGCATAATTGAATCAAGTAGTGGATGCCCAACATATTCTGCTTTAGATTGATAATAATTTACCTCGAAGGGTAAAATCGCTGCTAAACGATCGCAGTTTTTTTCAAGTTCTTTTGCTCTCCAAGGCTTCCAAGCCCATACTTGTGGAAGAATATAATAAATGATTTCTTTTTCTGGATAAAGCTTTTTGATTTTTTTGGCAAGCGGTAGATGAAAAGAAGAAGAATCTAAAAGCAAAACTTTATCCGCTTCTTGAGAAAGCTTTACCATCTGTTTTTGTGCCTGCATCAAAAAAGATAATTTTTTAACCACATCAATAAACCCCATAACAGAAAAATCCTCTGGTCCATAAATTGGACAACCAAGGGATCTATCAAAAATGCCCAATAATTCAATTTGATCCTGATTTAAATGACGTAATAAAGTCTTTAAGTGAAAATTTGAACTTGCCTCAAGTGCGCTGACTAGAACCTTCACTTATCCTCCTTGTTTTGCTCAACACATTCTAATCTCTCTTGCAAGGCAATTTCGCGTTGTAAATCTCTTAGCTCAATCTTAAGTTGAGCATTCTCAAGTTCAAGTTCAGAAACTCGGTTACGAAAAATACGATTTTCTTTCATTGTTATGCGATATTGGCTAAAAAGCTCCTCATTATATAGACGACGAGAGGCTTTCAAACTCTTAATCTCTCCATTTTCTGTAAAAACCTCCACTTCACTGATAGGCTGGGGGAGAATTTCTTTGCGTTTTTGATTAAGAATCTTCTTTTCCTCCTGTATTTCATCTACCTTGGTCTTAACACGACATTTAAGTCGCTTTTCTTTCAGAAGCTTTAGTGCCTTTTCTTGAGCTTGAATCTGCTTTTTTAACTTCTCAAGCTCACTCTTATCTTCGTGGATTTGATTGCGACACACTCTTAAAAGCTCCTGACTTTCTTGAAGATCGCGATGATATTCTTCTGCTTCCTTTGCAAATTTTTCTCTTTCTTCCTCAAAAACTCTAAAAATTTCCCAACTCTCTTTAATATCCACCAACTTTTTAAAAAACATATCAAAGTTTTTCATCACTAAGCTCGCTATTTATCCTCTTGCACTAGATCAAGACTCATCAGATACATATCCCTACCTTTAATTATTGAAAGATCACTGCTCTGGCATCGAGGACAAATCCCGTATTCTAAATTTTGAGGCGCGAACTCATTTTCACAATTTTTGCACTTCAAGGTTACCTTTTCATCTTTTAACTCTAATCTGGCATCTTTACAAATCTCACTCTCCTCCCTAAAGCCCTCAAACGCACTGATAAAAAGACTTTTATCCATTCCTGCACGCTCACCTATTGCCACAACAATACGCTCCACCTTTTTTGCTTGATGCTTTTTTGCATTTTCCTCACAAAGTTCAATCAATGATGCAACGACAGAATACTCATGCATTTTTCTTCCTCACAATGATGGTTTTTAAATATCCATCTTTTTTATTTTGATTTTCTAAAATTCTATCATAGATATTTAGAATCCCTTTTGATTCACACAATCCATAAATTTCTGTATTTTTTCCAAAAGCATCACAATATTGCCTTAAAGTAGCCTCCCAATCGCAATCATGAGTAATTTTCATCTCATAAATATAAGCAATCTGAAAAATATTATCAAGACGATTTTTCCATCTAGGAAGTGAAAAAAACTGACTCAATAAATCATAAGTTTCACTTGTTTTTCCATTTTGAGCCAAATCAGTAGCTTTTTTGAAAATTTCCAAAATAAAATTTTCCATCTCTAGATAACAACTTGATGAAACCAAAGATGGATGCTGATCTAAAATTTGATAGCATTGATTGTAGTTTTGATTTTTACAAGAATCAATAAATTCTTGCTGCACTTCAAAAAGTTTTTTCAACTCAAGCACCTCATCTCTAAAATATTCAAGATTCCCTAAAATTTCAATCTTAGATTCTAAATCAGGATTTAAACCCTTTGTCGCTTCTGACTTGACTGATAAAAACATATCTTTATAAAAGTTAAAAGCAATTTTATAGGGTTTTGTAATCTTTAAAAAAGGATATTGTTGTCCTAAATTAAAAGCTGTAAAATGATCCTGATTTTTTATGGCTTGGGCAATGCTTTCATATTGCAAATAATTTTCTAAAATAATTTGCACCCTCTCTTTTTTGCTTGGCACCTCAGAAAATGGTTGCAAAAGTTTTTTAACACGATAAATTTGATTTTCATAATCCTCTGCTAACATTTTTTTACAAGTCTCAAGTAGTCTTTCAAAAAACTCTTCTAGGTTAAAAAATGCACTTGTACCTCTAATGGAACTTTTCTCTTGAGCAATTTGATAAGCTTTTTGATACTTTCCATCTTCAATAGCTTTTAAAAATGATTTTAAAAATTGTTTTTGTTCTAAAAGTTGATTAAATTCTGCTCTTATATGAGGAACATCTAAAAAATCCGCAGCAAGACGAGTAGCCTCTTCAATTTGATTGCGATATAAAAGTTGAACGATCTGCTCTTTAACTTCTCTCCACTGCTCCTCTCCTACCTTACTATATTTATCCTCTAATTTTAAAAAAATATTTTCTTTTTCTGCAAATTTCTTTGCCTCAATATATTTTGATTCATCTAAAAGCCTCAAGAACTCTTCTTTTTCGTATTCTTGATGGATAAAAATCATCTTTCCATCTGTAAAACAAACACAAAGATACCCTTCCACATTTTCCAAAAAACTTACTCCGCTCTCTGGCAACTCAATTTCAATAGTATCTTGAAAACCATACAGAGAATAAATCCATAATTTATTATCTCTTCCAGCGATGATGGCATATTTTTGACTTTGATTTAAAAGACAACAATGCAACCAAGAATCACAGAGTTGCTGAATTTGATTTTCTCGTTTTTTCAGATCAAAAATCACAACCTGCCCTTCTTTGCAAATGTAAAATAACTTTTGATCATTTTCATAAAAAAGCATATCAACACATACACTAGGAGTCTCAATCTCTAACTCAACTTCAAAAGTTTTTAAATTATAAATGATTAATTTACAATTATAAGAAGCAAATGCAAGCTGTGTATTTTTTGCATCAAATCTAATACACGAAATATAATCAGATTGAACTGGACAAAGAGCATAAAACTTAAAACCTTCAGTATTATATACATAAACTCTACCATCTTCACCACCAGTGGCAACCAATGAAGAATCAGAACAAAAATCTGAAGCTGAGATATCCATTTTATGCCAAACTGCTCTATCGATAAGCTGAAGCATACCTTGATTGATTTGATAAAGAACGCATTCGTGCTTACCCACTTCCGAAATCAAAAAAAATCCTTGCTTAGAAGTTGCTATCGCTTTAGAATAGATATGATGACTTTGAGGATTTTTGCTCACTTTTTTACCCAAGATCAGTTCTCTATTTTTTACAGAATAAAAAAATATCTTATAAGAATTATCCGCGAGCAAAATATGACTATCATCATCATAGCTTAAACTCAAAACGGCATCTAATAATTTAAGTTGATAGTCAATTTTTAACAACTCTTTTTGCTCCTTTCTTAATTTATTTCCGTTTAGTCCAAAATTATAAGCTAAAATTATCAAAATTTTTAGGGATCTTTTATGCAAAATCGTTATAAAACTAAACAAATTCAAATCGGTAATGTAAAAATCGGAGGTAATGCTCCTATATCAGTCCAAAGTATGACTTTTAGCAAAACAGCAAATATCAAAGAAACTCTTGAGCAAATCCAACGACTTTATTTTGTTGGCGCAGATCTTGTTCGTGTTGCAGTGAGTGATGAAAAAGACGCGCTTGCTTTAAAACAATTAAAAGAGCATTCTCCTCTGCCTATCATTGCTGATATTCACTTTCGATATAAATTGGCCCTCATTGCAGCAGAAGCTGTTGATGCAATTCGTATTAACCCTGGAAATATCGGATCTAAAGATCGTATCAAGGCAGTAGTAGAGGCTTGCAAAATAAGAAAAATACCCATTAGGATTGGGGTAAATGGTGGGAGTTTGGAAAAACAATTTGATGAAAAATATGGAGCAACCCCAAAAGGAATGGTGGAATCTGCCCTTTATAATATCAAACTTCTTGAAGATTTTGGTTTCACAGATATTAAAGTCTCTCTTAAAGCAAGCGATGCTCCACGAACAATGGAAGCCTATCGCATGTTAAGACCTCTTACGGATTATCCCTTTCATCTCGGAGTTACAGAAGCAGGAACTCTCTTTCATTCTATGATCAAAAGTTCAATGGCCCTAGGTGGCCTCCTTATGGAAGGCATTGGCGATACAATGAGAGTTTCAATCACAGGAGAACTTGAAGAAGAAATTAAAGTTGCCCGCTCCATCTTACGCTATAGCGGGATACAAAAAGATGGTATAACCATTGTCTCTTGTCCTACCTGCGGAAGAATTGAAGCAGATCTTGTTAAAATGGTAACTGCTGTAGAAAAAAGAATCGCTCATATCAAAGCACCTTTACAAATTTCAATTATGGGCTGTGCAGTCAATGCTTTAGGTGAAGCCAAACATGCAGATATTGCCATAGCTTTCGGAAACAAAAGCGGTCTGATTATTAAAAAGGGAAAAATTTTATGCAAATTACCCGAGGAAGAACTTCTTGATGCATTTGTCACAGAAGTTGAAAAAGTAGCCAAAGAATATATCAACTAATCTTTCAGAATTTATATTGAACAAAACCACGCACAAGAATATAATTCTTGCCACCAAAATAATCAATTGCTTCTGATGAATTATTCATTCCAATTACAGACAACCCCAATTGCAAACCTTTGAAATTATAAATTGGTGTTCCACTTGCTTTCAACTCCCAATTAAATACATTTTTACTATTAATAAAAGTATTTCTAATTCCTGCAGAAAGATCTAAATAATTCATATGATATTTAACAAACCCATAAATTGTTGTAGCTCCTCCCCAAAACATTCCAACAGGACGCTCAAAAGGAGTTTGTTGGCCAAATGCATCAATCATGCTTGCTCCGTGCGAATCAGTTGCACTAAACCCAACACCACCTTCTAGGCCATTCCAATATACTGATCCGTCCATTAAAAATGCAAAACCAGCACCTGCATTAGGGCCATAGTAACCTTTATCTTGAATATAAGAAATCAGATGAACATTTGATTTTACAAAAATATCATAAGGCACAGGAAGATCCATAGAAGCTTTTAAAGCAGTCGTAAAAAAGATACCAGGAGCTGTGTAAAAGTAAGGGGTAAGTTTTACTGGAAACTGAGGAATATCAAAACTTCCACGCAAATAAAGAGCGCCTATTACTCGATATTTTCTTGCAACTCTATCTCCAAAATTATCACACCCACCAAAACCACAAGAGTAATAATTCTCAACATAAGCGTTACGAAATGCCCACGAAAAATGCAATGAAGTATATTGCAAACCATCATAATCAACACTAAAGCCTTCTGTATTATGGGTTATCCACTCCTCATTAATCCCATAACGACCAACTCGAATGCCAAAACGCTCATAACTATTATAAAAATCAGCATAAATTTTAGGGAGTATAAAAATATCTTTATTATGGGCAAAATCATGTGGATAAACCTCAAATACCTTTGCGTTTAACCAACCCTCAACCCCAATTTTATACCCTTTCCATCGCAATGTTTCATAAGAAATAGAAAAATTTAAATCAATAAAAGTGGGATCTTTATGGGAAGATTGCTGTGCATAGGTTCCTATATGTCCATTGATATAACCATTTTTGAAAGCCTGCTCAATGGTTCTTGCATAAGCATCATTAGGAAGTCTATCTGGTTCTTTAAAAATTCCATTTGCCCAGCTAAATGCAACAGAAAAAAACAAAAATCCTATGCCTAAAATCCTCTTTGGCATCACTATCCTTAGCGTAGAAATTTTACAAACTGCATAAATTAAAGCAATTTTGATTCCATATTTTTCAATCCATCTTTTATAGAATGTTAAAATATGTTTTATAACAATACATAACTCAATAAAACTTGACTTAGTTACACTAAAGTTTTATAATATAAATACACTAAAACTAATTTGATACCATAACACGAGGAATTCTATGAAAAAAAGTCTTTATGAAACCTTAGAAATATCAGAAAATGCAAGTGCTGATGAAATCAAAAAAGCTTATAGAAAACTTGCAAGAAAATATCACCCTGACATCAATAAAAGTAAAGATGCTGAAGAAAAGTTCAAAGAGATTAATGCAGCTTATGAAATTTTAAGTGATGCTAATAAAAAAGCACAATATGATCAATTTGGCGATAATATGTTTGGGGGCCAAAATTTTAGCGATTTTGCAAGAAGTCAAGGTGGCGGCATCAACCTTGATGATATCCTCTCACAGATTTTTGGAGCCAGTGGAGGCTTTGGGCGAGGAACAGGGAATTGGGGATCTAGTGGTTTTAGAGGTTTTGGAGGGTTTGAAGAACAGCTTGATCTAGATATTCATAGCACACTGAATATATCGCTTAAAACAGCTGTTTTAGGAGGTAAAGAAAAAATTCTACCTCAAAATTTTGAAATCAAAATTCCAGAAGGCGTAAAAGAGGGAGAAATTTTGCGTGCAAAAGGTAAAGGTAGAGTTTATGGCAACCAAAGAGGAAATCTTTTGTTAAAAATTCACATTTTGGAAGATGAAAACTGCACAAGAGATGGTGATGATCTTATTCAAAAACATCAAGTTCCTTTAAAAACTGCTCTCTTTGGAGGAACTGTTACGATTCAAACTTTCTACAGAGAAGTCAAACTCAAGATTCCCGAAAACACCAAAAATGGTCAAATTTTTCGCCTCAAAGAATTAGGAGCCAAAAATAGAAAAACTTTAGAAAAAGGAAATTTATTTGTTAAAATAGAGATTATTATCCCTAAATTACAAGATTTATCAGCTAAGTTACAAGATTTACTAAAAAAAGAACTTCCTGATACCTAAGGATTGAAAGGAGATTTTTATGTATAGCTATGATGAACCCGTTTATCTTATCTCTGTGGTGGCAAAAATCCTAGAGATCCATCCTCAAACCTTGCGACAATATGAAAAAGAAGGTTTAATTGAACCTGGGCGAACAGATGGTAAAATGCGTCTTTACTCACAGCGTGATATCGATAAGATCAAAACGATTTTAAAACTCACTCGAGATATGGGAGTTAATCTTGCAGGAGTTGATATTATTTTGCGATTAAAAGAAAGACTAGATGAGCTTGATAGCATCAATGAGGAACTTCGTTCAAACCTTAAGAAAAAATCTCAAAGCAATGATGTTGTTGTCGGCAAAAGCTCTTATGAGATTATTTTATTTCATAAAAAATAAGCTCTATGCACGATCTCTCTACAATTCTACGCCCAAAAAAACTTGAGGACTTTGTCGGTCAGAAGCATCTTTTAGATAAAAATGCTTCACTCTTTTTATCCATTCAAAATAAAAAAATTCCTCATAGTTTTTTCTTTGGGCCACCAGGAAGCGGAAAGACTACTCTTGCAAATCTCATTGCTAATGAGCTTGATCAACCTTTTATTCCTCTTAATGGCGTGGATTTCAAACTTGAAAATCTACGCACTGAACTTAAAACCTATTCTCTTGCACAACCAATTATTTTTATTGATGAAGTTCATCGTCTCACTCGCAATCAACAAGAATTTTTACTCCCCATTATGGAAACAAATCAAGCCATCATTATTGGAGCAAGCACAGAAAATCCATTCTACACTCTCACGCAAGCGATAAGATCTCGCAGTATGCTTTTTGAATTGTTTCCACTTTCAAATAAAAATTTAGAAGAGATCTTACAAAAAGCTCTCCAAAAAATAGTCATAGATATTGATGAAGATGCAAAAACCTATCTCATACAATCAAGTAATGGAGATGCAAGGGCAATGCTCTACCTTTTGTATATTGCATCAAACCACCATAAAATCACTCTTAAAATTCTCAAAAACTTGCGTCCTGTAACATTGGCACAATCTAGCTCTGAAGACAACACTCACTACAATCTCATATCTGCACTCATTAAATCCATTCGAGGAAGTGATATTGATGCAGGGATTTATTATCTTGCTCGCTTAATTCACGCGGGAGAAAATCCAGAATTTATTGCTAGGCGCCTTGTTATTCTTGCAAGTGAAGATATAGGCAATGCTAATCCTCACGCTCTCACACTTGCAACTTCAACTCTCACTACAGTTTCAAAAATCGGCTACCCAGAAGCAAGAATCCCTCTTGCTCAATGCGTGATTTACCTAGCAAGTTGTCCCAAAAGCAATACCGCTTATCAAGCCATTAATCTTGCTTTAGATTATGTCCAAAATTATCCTGATTTAACCATTCCTCCACAAATCCTCCCTCAAAATCCCCATTATCTCTACCCTCACGACTTTGGTGGTTTCATTAAACAAAAATACCTACAAAAACCGCTTCAATTTGTCGAGAGGACACACAAAGGATTTGAAAAAACCCTTAATGAATGGCTAGATAAAATCACCCAAGAGGTAAAACAATGAAAAAATATTGCATTTTAATACTACTTCTCTCAGTTCTCTATACAAAAGAGAACCCAAAAAAATTCTATAAAGAATTAGTGCCCGATCAAAAAAAAGAAGGTTGGGATATAGGATTTGATAATATTTCTATTGATTTTTCTTCTACTTCAATTAAAAATCAAGAAAGTTATCAAAATTTTTCAAGCACTTATTTTCAAGGTAATTCTCAAATTATAGCTGAAGGCAATCTCTTTTTTCATAGTAATTATTATGCTAAGCAATTTGTCATTTTTAATTTATTATTTGCAGAATATGGACGAAATATTATTTTCCCAAAAGATTCTCCAATAATTGATAACACAACTCTTGATCGCATTTTTATTTCTACAGATTACACTCAAAAAATTTGGAATTTCCAATCTCTAGGTGGATTTGATATGGGACCATTTTTGCAGTTTTCATACCAAACGCAATTTGTAGCCCCAAAAACAAGAGATCGCACAAAAATCTTAAGTCTTAGCACTGGCTTAAAACTTTTTGATGGAAAATATATTAAAAATCTAAATGTAGGTTTATTTGGCGAAGAAAACTTCACCTACGCATCTCCCTCTGAAAGCTTTGGTTTTAATTTAGGTGTGCGCGGAGAATATGCTTTTAACGAGCATGTCAAATGGCTGGGTTATCTTAACTTTAAACAATATTTCTTTAATAATTTTCCACGAGAATACAGCCCTCAATCCCAACTTGAGTTAAGCACAAAAATAGAAACTTCTCTGTTGAAGTATTTTTTTATTTCTCCATTTATAAATTTCTATTTTCTCAAAGGACAATATCTAAAAACACCTGCCACAAGCTTAATCATAGGAGTTTCACTCTCCTATAAGCAAACCTATATTCGAGCAAAAGCACAAGATGAAACACAAAATTCTGAAAACTAGAAAATCAAATCTAAGCTTCTAGCATCTGTGCAAAATCTCTAAACAAAACACTCGCTTCCTTTGGACCAGGACTTGATTCTGGATGATGTTGCACTGAAAAAATAGGGGAATTTTTATATCTAATCCCCTCAATCGTTTCATCAAAAAGATTACGATGAGTAATATTTGCAATTTCTTGAATCGTTTCTGGCACAGAATAATTATGATTTTGAGAAGTGATTTCAACAAAGCCTGTCTTAAGATTCTTAACAGGATGGTTTCCGCCATGGTGACCAAATTTAAGCTTATAAGTATCGTATCCGTGAGCGATAGAAAGCAACTGATGTCCAAGGCAAATTCCAAACATCGGAATTTTTGCTTGAATCAATCGTTTAATCTGCTGCACTTCATTTTTTAATTTTAAAGGATCACCTGGCCCATTTGATAAAAATACTCCTAAAATTTCCTTTTTTCTAAAACGATCAATTAAAACTTCTGCTTCAAAATGATGAGGTATCACTTCAACACTCAAACCAACTGCAGAAAGTTCATTTAAAATATTCTTCTTGATTCCAAAATCAATAGCAACAATCTTTTTTGTTCCCTGAGCCTTCAAATAATCAAAAATTCTAAAATCAAATATCGATTGATCATGCAAATAAGGTTTTTTTGTAGAAACTTGCTGAATATAATCAATCTCTTCTATCCTTGGAGAATCTTCTAACATTTGCTTGAGAACTTGTGGGTCTGAAATTTCAGTGGAAACAATCATCATCATTGCTCCATCCTGACGAATCATTTTAACAATATCACGCGTATTAAGATTACAAATCCCCATCACATCAGCCCGTTTCAAAAAGGTGCTTAAATTCTCTTTAGCACGAAAATTTGAATAAAAGTGATTGTATTCGCGAACTAAAATACCTTTACAATAAACCCCTCTAGATTCCCAATCCTTTTCATTTGTTCCCACAATACCAATTTCTGGCATACTAAAGGTGATAAATTGACCTGCATAACTCGGATCTGTGATGATTTCTTGATAACCACTCATAGAAGTATTGAAAACCACTTCACCTACACTACTTCCAGTTGCACCAAAACTTAAAGCTTCTAAAAAAACTCCATTTTCAAAATACACCCAAGCCTTTTGCATTAAAAACCTCGTCTTCGTAATTCTTCTTGATACATCTTGTCAAAAATCAGATCATATTCATCTGTTCCAACCATTAATTTTCTCTTATAATTTTTAATTTTTTCAATCACGCTAGATTCAACATCTTCATAAATCTGCGCATAAGTATCAATGGCTTTAAAAATTAAATTTTTAACCAAATTTTCACTGACTTTAATTTTAATTAATCCTTCCAAAATCAACTCATCAAGAATTTGATGTGAAAGTTCATTGTATCGATCCTCCCAAGAAAGAGAAAAATTCTTTTCTTGGGCAATTTGACGCTTAATCATCCAAAACAATTGCTTTTCATCTGCACGCATAAATTCTATCTTTTCTAAATTCTCATCTAGCAGTTCCTTTGCACGCGCATCAATTTGACTCTCTTTTTTAAGATTTTCTTCTAAAGCCTCTTTTGCAACTTGACTTAAATTATCCAAAGAGCCTTTTAATTCTAAAAGGTTTGAGTTAGCAATCTCGATGGCAATCTTATTTGCAATATGGGGAATATGACTCATTTTTAATTTCACAGCGCACCTCGACTTTATATAATTCTATGATTTTAACGCGTTTTAATTAAAAAACTAATTAAAAAACTAAAATATCAATTTATTTTCTTCTTCAGTGATCTTTTTTTCTGGTAATTTTGAAGTATCTGTATAAAAATACTTAACTCCATCAATTGTTTTTTGATATACCCCATCTGGAATACTGAATTTTTTCTTCATTCCTGGATTAACCTTGAGCACCCCATTGATAAAATTAGAAAAAATCGGCGCAACAATACTTGCACCACCACCAACATTACCAATCGAACCATTGCTATCATTACCAAACCAGATAACCGCTTGAATCTCTGGGGTAAAACCGCAAAACCAAGCATCATTATTATTATTAGTTGTTCCTGTTTTTCCAGCAATATCCACGCCTCTAACCTTCGCACGACGACCCGTCCCATTGCGAACAACTTCTTGTAAAATTGAGGTAACCAAGTAAGCTTGTTGCGGGCTTGTCATCTCTTCTTGTTTTACATAAAATTTTTCACTTTTCCCATCGCGAGAAATCACTTCTGAAATGATTTCAGGATCAAGAATTGTTCCTTGATTAGAAAAAAGAGAATAGGCTCTAGCAAGATCCATTGGAGTGGCAATCAAGCTCCCAAGCACCACTGTTAAATTTTTTGCAGATGGTCTAAAACCATAACTTTTTAGAGCCTCATAAGTTTTATCAAACCCAACCATATCAACAAGGTTTATTGTTGCTAGATTTAAAGAATGAATCAAAGCATAACGCAAACTCACAATACCATTGAAAGAATTTCCTGCATTTCTCGGACGCCAATACTCTTCATCATTACCAAAACTACGAGCTACATCAGGAATCATTGTAGCAGGAGAATAACCCAAATCAAAGGCATTTTGATAGATAAAAGGCTTAATAATGCTTCCCACCTGACGATGAGCTTGCACGGTGCGATTGAATGAGCTTTTTGAATAATCAATCCCTCCAATTAAGGCCAGAATTTCACCAGTTTGACTTTGAGTAACTACCATAGCACCATTAAGAGTATTCTCTTTATCCTCAAGATGATTGATTTTTACTGCAAAGTTATACCCTTTTTCCATTGCCTTTTGGGCAATATCTTGATAGTCTAGATCAAGTGTCGTTTTAACCACATATCCACCTGTTTTGATATCTTGGATATAAGAAAGTTGTTTTAAAACCATATCAACAACATATGGAGCCTTATTCTGCGCTAAACTCTGATTATAAACAACAGGAATTTCAGCTAAAGCACTCTTATATTCAGCCTCTCCAATCCATCCTAAAGAATACATTCTTTCTAAAATATTATTAGCACGACTAAGGGAAAAATTGATATTTTTTGTTGGATCATAAAAACTAGGAGCACGAGGGAGACCCACGATCATGGCTATTTCTTTCAAACTCAGTTGATCAAGAGATTTTTTAAAATAACCCTGTGCAGCCGCTTTTACGCCATAGTAACCATGACCTAAAAAAGTTTGATTTAAATAACGCTCTAAAATTTGTTCTTTACTCAAGAATACCTCAATTTCTAGAGAAAGAATTGCTTCTTTAAACTTTCGCGATAAGGTTTTATCTCGAGTAAGTGCAATATTTTTTACAACTTGTTGAGTCAGAGTCGATCCGCCCTCTGAATATTTTCCATGCCGTAAGTTTTTTAAAATCGCACGAAAAATCGCATCATAATTAATCCCGTGATGTTCAAAGAAAAGCGTATCCTCAACCGCTAAGAGGGCTTCGATCATCCTTGGTGGAATTTCATCAAAGGTTGCATAAAAACGCATTTGACTTTCAAAAACATTCGCGACCAATCTTCCCTTGCGATCAAAAATCTGGGTTGTCAATTCTGGCCTATAATTTTTAATTTTTGCCACATCATCTTGCAAATTAATGAAAACAACAAATAAAAAAATAAATATAAGAACAAAAAGTCCCAATATAATTTTTAGATACTTCACTTCTTACCCATCACCTATCTATCAGACAATAACTTACTTTTTCATTTTACTTTGAATGATTTGCATTATGCTTGTTTGCTTCTCTTCAAACATTTCATCAATGCTATGCATTACTTGATTGCTAGCCTTTTCCATTTCTGTAATGCACTGATTAACCACCTTACGATCCACTTGATTTCTTCCTTTTTCAAGAGCTTTTGCCAAAGCATTAGCATTACTATGCACTCCTAAATGATGAGCATCTAATTTTTTATAACCTTGTGTATCAGCAAATTTCAATTTACCTTCACCCTCAAAATACCATTTACCCAATCGGCACTGCGTATGATCAACCTGCTTAAAGTCTTTATTGACACCAAAAACAACTGCATAAAGATTGTTTTTATAAACCGTATGATCAAGCTTTGCCAATGTACAAAAAACACGATTGTTTGAATTTTCAATTGCATATTTTGCACATTCTGCTCCGACTTTATACTCCTTAACCGCTTCATAGAGACTCTCAATTTTTGTGCGTATTCTTTCAGTCACTTGGTTTGTTGCTTCAATACCAGCTTGAATTCCGCTTGATTCTTGCTGCATTGATTTAACAACCACCGCAATCTCTTTTGTTGCCTTTTGAGTTTTTTCTGCCAATTTTCTTACCTCATCTGCTACAACCGCAAATCCCCTTCCGTGCTCCCCTGCTCTCGCTGCCTCAATTGCAGCATTAAGTGCAAGTAAATTAGTTTGTTCAGCAATATCATCAATTAGAGAAATGACACTTGTAATTTCATTGCTTCTCTGAGTGAGCGAAGAAACAAGCGAGATGGCTTCTTGCATCTTAGTATAAAGCTCCTGAATATCATTTGCTGTTTTATGACTTAATTCTTGACCATTCATACTAATTTCTTCCGCATTTTCAGCCTGTTTGAGTAATTGACTTAATTCTTGAAGTATATTTTGCAAAGAACTTTGTGCTTCAGAAATTCCATTTTTTAAACTTTGATGATAAGAATGAAATAAATCAACCCCATCAACAACCTCACTACGCAAATCAGACTTTGTCAAGAGATAATAATCCACATCTTCTAAACTCATCTTTTCAATCCGATACAAGTAACTACCAATTAAAACTGTTTTTGCAGTTAAATCAAGAGTTTTTAATTCCTGTGTATTGATTTTATGACCTGCATCATTCAGAAATACAATGTCTCCATTTTTCATTCCACACACAATCTCTTCAGAGCTAAAGCTTGCTAATCTTTTAAGATTTTGAATCTCTTTTTTTAATTTTTCAATCTCAGAATTTTTCTGTGCTAACTTCAACTGCATTTCTTTAGAACCACCAAACATAACCTTACCTCCTTAGCTAATTCTACGTAACTTAAAGTGTCAATAGAGATATTCAAACTAAAAACTCAACCACTCAATTACTGGAAATCTAAAATACAACGATTTCAAAATCCAAGAGTCTAGGCTTCCTGCTGATTCTGTTTTCCTCACATAACACTACAATCTAATTATATTATAAAATAGAGCATTTATGACTAAGTTTGTCTTCTCAAATCCATTACAAGTTTTTCTCAAATCAAAAAAGCATTCAAAAAATGCACTAAAAGTAGTCCCTATAAAATAAACATTCAATTTAATTTAAAAATATAAAAAACAATCATTTAATACATATCAAAAAAAATAAAGCTCCGATATTTATGGTCTTTTAAAACAAAAGATAACAAAAAATTTTTAAATTATATTAGTTTTTTATACTTATAAAACTTAATATAAATAGACTAAAGTTTTATTAAAATTAGCAGTAATTTTATACAAATGCTAATTTTATTTACTTTTTTTAGTCATAATTTCACCAGTAATTTTAGAATAAGGAGCAAAAAGAATATGGCTTACAACAAAGAAATGCTAAGAGATAGCATCATTGAAGAATATATTCGATTAAGAGAACCAATTGGATCTGAAACTCTCAAAGCATCTTTAAAACTTAAAGTCTCCTCAGCCACTATTCGAAATTACTTTAAAGTTCTAATGCAAGAAGGGATCCTCATTCAACCCCACATTAGCAGTGGTCGTATTCCTACAGATAGGGCGATGAAAATTTATTGGCGTTCAAAACTTTCTTATCTGAATTTTAAGATTAAATCTTTGCAATCTCTACAAGAAGCTTCTAGACTTTTTGGCATTTTTGTTCTACTTAGAAAGAAATCAAGTCTCAAGCTTCAGAGTATCAAAAAATTAGAAGAGAAAATTTTAGTTTTAGATTTTGGTTCTGACTTAATTGCTATTCCTTTTTCATCAGCATTTGAAAAATTTCTCAACGATTTAATCGGATTAGGATTAGAGGAGATTAAAAATATTGCACATCAAGTGATGGCGATTGATCTTTTTAATCGTTTAAATACGATCAATCATCATCAAATTAATTATTTTGGACTCAACTTTCTTAGTCCTCTTGTTGATGATAAGAGATACAACTCTCTATTTTTCGAGATCATTGAAGGAAAAATTCTTGATACGATTCATCAAGGAATCTTTTTTGATCCATTACTTCCAGAAGGGTTTATGGGAACATTTCAGGAAACAACACTAACAGAAATATCCCATAACGAGGATCAGGCTGTTCAGATGCTCTGTATTGCCCCATTAATGAGTGATTATCAAAGTTTTTGCGACAAAGTTGCAGCATAATTTATCTTATATGAAAGGAGAAAATGATGACGGAAGATAAAAACACTTTTTCTGATTCTGATTCAGAATCAAAAGATATTCATCAAACCGATGAAGAACAAAATAATCAAACCATAGATTCTCAAGATGAAAAGCAAGATTTTGAAAATATGTATCATCAACTAAAAAATGATTATATGAGAGTCTTTGCAGATTTTGAAAATATCAAAAAGCGTCTTGAGCGTGAAAAATATCAAGCATTAGAATATGCTTATGAAAAGTTTGCTAAAGATCTATTACCTGTTCTTGATGCACTCTTTCAAGCAAAAGAGGTATCTAAAGAAAATCCAGCAATCAATGAAGGAATTTCTCTTGTAATGGATTCTTTATTAAAAACTTTAGAAAAATATGGCATTTGTGAAATTCCTACAGACGGGGATTTCGATCCAAATTTGCATGATTGTATTATGCAAATGCCAAATCCCGATCTTAACGATGGGCAGATTGCTCAAGTCATGCAACGGGGTTACAAATACAAAGAAAGAACTTTGCGTCCTGCAATGGTAGCAATTGTTAAAAACTAAACAAAAGGATAAAAAATGGGAAAAGTAATTGGAATTGACTTAGGAACAACAAACTCTGCAATGGCGGTATATGAAGGCAATGAAGCAAAAATCATTGCAAATAAGGAAGGAAAAAATACCACTCCTTCAATTGTTGCTTTTACAGATAAGGGTGAAATTCTTGTGGGTGAGCCAGCAAAAAGACAGGCAATCACTAATCCTCAAAAAACAATCTATTCTATCAAGAGAATTATGGGATTAATGTTTAATGAAGATAAAGCTAAAGAAGCTGAAAAAAGATTGCCTTACAAGATCGTTGATAGAAATGGTGCTTGTGCTATTGAAATTGCTGATAAAACTTATACACCTCAAGAGATTTCTGCAAAAATCTTAATGAAAATTAAAGAAGATGCAGAAAGCTATTTGGGCGAGAGTGTTACAGAAGCTGTAATCACTGTTCCAGCTTATTTTAATGATGCTCAAAGAAAAGCAACGAAAGAAGCTGGAACGATCGCAGGATTAAATGTCTTAAGAATTATCAATGAACCAACTTCAGCAGCACTTGCATATGGACTTGATAAAAAAGAATCTGAAAAAATCATGGTTTATGATCTTGGAGGAGGAACATTTGATGTCACTGTTCTAGAAACTGGAGATAATGTCGTTGAAGTATTGGCAACTGGTGGTGATGCATTTCTAGGAGGTGATGATTTTGATAACAAGATCATTGATTGGGCAGCACAAGAATTTAAAGATGAAACAGGAATTGATATCAAATCAGATGTAATGGCATTACAAAGATTAAAGGATGCTGCAGAAACAGCCAAAAAAGAATTATCAAGCGCACAAGAAACAGAGATCAATCTTCCTTTCATTACTGCTGATGCAACTGGTCCAAAACACTTAGTAAAAAAACTTACTCGTGCAAAATTTGAAAGTCTCATTGATAGCCTTATTGAGCAAACTATCAATAAAATTGATTTTGTTATCAAAGATGCTGGTCTTAGTAAAAGTGATATCTCAGAAGTAGTTATGGTAGGTGGATCTACAAGAATTCCAAAAGTTCAAGAACGCGTTAAAGACTTTATCGGTAAAGATTTAAATAAATCCGTAAATCCAGATGAAGTCGTTGCTGTTGGTGCAGCAATTCAAGGTGGTGTTCTCAAAGGAGATGTAAAAGATGTATTGCTTCTTGATGTTACTCCTCTTAGTCTTGGGATTGAAACACTTGGTGGGGTTATGACAAAGATTATTGATCGCGGAACAACAATTCCAACTAAAAAAACTCAAACTTTCTCAACTGCAGAAGACAATCAACCAGCTGTTTCTATTTCTGTTTTACAAGGTGAAAGAGAAATGGCAAAAGATAATAAATCTCTTGGAAGATTTGATTTACAAGGAATTCCACCAGCACCTAGAGGTGTTCCACAAATAGAAGTAACTTTTGATATTGATGCAAATGGTATCTTAACAGTGAGTGCTAAAGATAAAACAAGTGGAAAATCTCAAGAAATCAAAATCAGCGGTTCTAGCGGTTTAAGCGATAGTGAAATTGAAAAAATGGTAAAAGATGCTGAAATGCATAAAGAAGAAGATGCAAAGCGAAAAGCTACAATTGAATCCCGAAATATGGCTGATAACCTTGTATATCAAACAGAAAAAACACTTGAAGAAACAAAAGATAAAATCAATGCTTCTGAGGTAGAAAAAATCCAACAAGCAATCAATGAACTCAAAGAAACGCTTAAGGATGATAATGCCAGCAAAGAACAGATTGATGAAAAAGTTAAAAAACTTTCTGAAGTGGCTCAAACAATGGCTCAACAAGCTCAAAATAATTCGTCTCAAACAAATTCTAAAAAACAAGATGATGATATCATCGATGCGGAAGTTGAAGAAGATAAATAAACTTCCTACAGGCTATCTTCTAAGATAGCCTTCAATACTTTAAATCAATCATTTTTATTTATTAATCATTTTTAGATTTTCAAATAATAAGGATTATTTTCATGTCTTTCATTGATAAGATACGCCAGAGATTAAAACAATATGGCTGGATTGTAAAACCTTATCGCTACTTAAGATATACCCTCATAGTTATAATTAAACGCGTTTTATGGGATATCAAGTTTTATTTTTATCACCAAAGACAAAAAGAGGTGCTTCCTTGTATTGTATCTTTCACTTCATTTCCCAAAAGAATTAAATATGTCAAATACACCCTACAATCCCTATTAATGCAAACCAAACAACCTCAAGAAATTATTCTTTGGTTAGCAGAAGAACAATTTCCTAATAAAAAACTTCCTCGATCACTTCTTAAAACAATAGAAAGAAAGGGGGGGGGGCAGATCAAGATTAAATGGTGTGAGGATTTAAGATCATACAAAAAACTTTTGCCAACTTTAAAACTTTATCCTCACTTACCTATTATCACAACTGATGATGATATTTACTATCCAAAAAATTGGCTTGAAACCCTATGGGAGTCTTACTTAAATTCTCCAAATTGTATCAGCACGCACCACGCAATGGAAGTTTGCTTTAAAATCTCTTCAAACTCCTGGATTGTAACAAAAAATTCTCACTCAAGTCTCAAGTATTTAGCAGTTGGTTTTTCAGGAGTGCTGTATCCTCCAAAATCCTTACATCATGATATCTTTGACTATCAGAAAATCAAACAACTCGCCCCAATTGGTGATGATCTTTATTTCTGGGCAATGGCAATTCTAGTAGGAACAAAAACAATTGTCCCAAAAAATGCGCTGAATAATTTTCAAAAAAGCATATCTCATTATGAAAGCCCAAACCTAGGAGATCTTAATGGACTTGGTGGGCAAAATGATATCCAGATACAACAAATTCTAAACCACTATCCACAGATCAAAATCCTATTAGAGGATCATTAATCCTCTAATAAATGACTTACAAACTTAGAGTAATTATCTAAAATAATTCCACCTTTTCTAAACCCGAGCGCACAAGATTCATAAGCAAAAAATACATTAGGCTGATAATAAAAACCATTTGCCTCATTCAACTCACAAAACTCTTGAAAAATACGCTTCTGATTTCCATATATTCCATTATTTTCAGAAATCACAGAGCCTTGAGGATCCAAAACTCTTATATTTGCTCCCTCACGACCAAAAGAAACTTTCTCAACTTGCTTTTTATTCCTAAGCAAATCATAAGAAGTTTCCAGCAATAGAGGATGATTTGGATACAAGTCCCAAAGCACCTTTAGCATTCTTTTGCTTTGAAATAAAAGAGTATAAGCAGGATTTAAAAAAATAGTATTTTTATTTTGCATCATCTCTCCGCACAATAAAGCCAACTCTGGCTCATCAATCGCAATACTTTCCCACGGAATCAATTTAAATAAAAACTCATAATTGATCCCCTCAAAGTAACATCCTCGTTCGCCCGAAAACTCAACCTCATCAAAAGGAGCATAATGGGTATTAAATCCCGCACTCTGCGCAATTTCCTGTAAAAATCTTGTTGTCCGTTCTTCTTCAAGATTGCCCTTAATGCTCGAGAATAAAATCTTCCAACCCTCATATAAAGCATCAAATTTTGCTATATCTTCACCCAAAGTGATGATGCGCTTAAAATTTTGAGTTAAAGCCTCAAAAACATCATTAAACTGAGATGCTTCATCATAGCCATTGAACTTTAAAAGTGCCCATTGAACGACAGCTGTTTCAAAAAGCATTGTTGGAGTATCTGCATTAAACTCTAAAAGTTTTATTGGCTTTCCATCAAGTCCTCCGCTTAAGTCAAATCGTCCATACAAATGCCAATGAATATCCTCTTCAAAGCTCTGCTTAATGAGGGGAATCATCGAATTAGGGATATCTAATTCAAAAAATCTCTCTTCCTTAATCACACACTCTGCTGCCTCAATATACATATCATAGAGTGTATTTCCAGCATTATAAAATGCCTCTGCTTCCTCTTGGCTCACTACAACCATTTCATCAGCAATATAAGGAGTGGTATCTGGATCTTCGTGCCAAGCAAGACCGATTTCTTCTAGACTTTTAGAATCTAGTGGTTTTATTTTTTTTATTTTCATCTGCATTCCTTCTTAACCGCTAAAACTTCTATTGTTGCTCATGCCTGTATTCCCTGAAGATTTAAAAAAACCGCTCTTTCCTGCAGAAGTTTTTGCTGCACTAGAAGCTGTGGTATTTTTAAAGCTATTTTTTGATCTCTCATAAGCCTGAGGACTTTTATAAGTTCTTTGTTGATTTTGTTGATAATTAGGATTATTAAAAAGCTTATTGCCAATATAGCTCCCTAATATTGCACCTGCTGCACTTGCCAAAATAGCTCCTCCCAATCCCAAGCCTTGATTTCCACCAGAAGTAAGCTCTGAAGTGTTGTTATCAATCTTTTTTTCCTCTTTTTTAATCAGCTCATCAACCTCTTCCTTACTCAACAGCCTCTCTTTGCCGTTTTGATCTCGCACGACAATATGCGTGCTTGAGCTAGGGTATTCTTCTAGAATTTTATAGCTCCCATCTTTTTGTTCTTCTAAAAGCACATAAGCACCCTTTTTTGTGCTCTGTTCTAAGCTTGAAGTATTTTGATAATTTTGAGTATTATCACACCCTTGCAAAACAAACAACACCATTGCACTGATTCCACCCACCATTGCAACATCTTTAATTTTTCTAAAATGCCTCATTCTTCTTTTCTCCTCCTATTGAAAAATTTGTAACTCTCGATATAAGCTATCGCGTTCAACTGGTATAAACCCAGCATCTTTAATTTGAAAAATCATCTCATCACGCCCTACACCATTTTTACTTTTTGCGCCTCCTGCAGACTGAATGCTTTCTTTTTCAATTGTTCCATCCATATCATCTGCTCCAAATTCTTGTGCCACTAATGCCATTCCAAGCCCTAAAGTTGCCCAATAAGCTTTAATATGAGGAATATTATCAAGCAAAATTCTTGCAATTGCGATTGTTTTTAAAATTTCCTGACCACTTGGTGTATTTTTAATTTCTAAAAAATTATTTTGATTTTGATATAAAAGCGGAATAAAAGCATTAAATCCACCCTGAAAAGAAGATACAATTGCTTCATCTTGCTGTATTCTCCTTAACCTTAGCATATGATCAATACGATGTTTTCTTTCCTCAATATGCCCAAAAAGCATCGTTGCATTACTCATTTTCCCCAACTGGTGCCAATATTGATGAATTTCAAGCCAACGATCTGATTTAACTTTACCTCTACAAATATGAGATCTTACCTCTTCATCAAAAATTTCTGCTCCACCACCTGGCATAGAGTCTACACCTGACTTTGCCATATCTTCTAAAACACGCTGATACCCCTTGTTAAATTTACGATCAAGATAATCTACCTCCGCTGCAGTCATTGCTTTAACATGAATTTTAGGAAGAGCTTTTTTGACTGCTGTAAATAAATCCAAATACCATCCGTAAGAATAATTTGGACTATGTGCAGATACAATATGCACCTCTTTTGCACCTCTTTGATACGCTTCTATACTTTGAGTCACAATTTCATCAATACTCATTTCATAAGGATTTGGATTCTTTCTACTCGCAGAAAAAGCACAAAATTTACATACATCTGCACAAATATTAGTTGGATTAATATGACGATTCATATTAAAAAAAACTTTTTTACCATATTTTTTCTTTCTGATAGAATCTGCCACTTCTCCTAAGGTATAAATATCATAATTATAAAGCCCTGCAAGCTCATCTGCATCCATTTTTTCAAATCTCAATACTCTCTCTAATAAATCCATTTTCTTCCTTTCATAAATGAGTTATCAAGAAGGCTTATCCTCCTGTGTGATAGAATGCCCTTGCAGAAATTTTTTGATCATCCATCACTTCGTCCCATTGATTTTTCTCAGGTTTATTATATACTGCTTGTTCTAATGCTTCTTGAAGCTTTTGGGGATCTTTTGATTTTAAGGCTTCTTTTACATCAACACTATCTTGATAATACAAACAAGGACAAATAACTCCATCAGCGGTCAATCGAATACGATTGCAACTTTCACAAAAATCATGATTATGAGGTGCAATCACCCCAAAAACATAGCCATCATCACATTCATAAAGTCGTGCTGGTCCAATTATTTGATCTTTTGATAATTCAAAATGATACTTTTTTGCAACTTCTTGCAAAATTTCTTTTTCTTTAATCCCTTTGACTTCTTGATTAGCGTGAATATTTTCCATAAATTCAATAAAACGGATACTAATTGAAAGCTTTTTTGCATACTCAAATAAATCTAAAATTTCATCATCATTAATTCCACGCATAATCACGCTATTAAGCTTAAGGCCAAAGCCCGCTGATTTTGCACATTCAATCCCTCTAAGAACTTGATGCAATGCATCTTTTTGCGAAATTTTTAGAACACGATCTGCACGCAAAGAATCCAATGAAATATTAATACGATCTAATCCTGCCTCCTTAAGCTTTAAAGCATATTTTTCAAGCAAAAAACCATTTGTGGTCAAAACAATTTGCACATCTTTAGAGTAATTGCGAATTGCGAAGATAAAATCAGTTAAATCACGACGCAACAAAGGCTCACCTCCAGTGATTCTGATTTTTTTTATCCCTTGATTAATTCCTACTTTTAAAAGCTCTAATACTTCATCTAGAGGTATGCAATTTTCATTATCAAAAGCATCTATCGGCGTATTTGGCATACAATATTGACAACGAAAATTACATTGCTTAATTACAGAAACCCGAATATAATCAATTTTACGCCCAAAAGTATCTTTTAACATTATTTTCCCTTCAACTTATAATTATGTATAGTTACATTATAATTTTATACACTAAAATAATCAAAAAAGTAATTTGAGTTATCTTGAAATCATACTACAGATTTTTTACTTTTTCAAAGACTAAAGGTATCCTATGCAAATTCCCTGTGTTATTCTCTGTGGAGGAAAAAGCTCAAGAATGGGTGAAAACAAAGCACTTTTACCCTTTAAAAATACTTCAATGATTCAACATCAATTCTATCAGATGAAAGAAATTTTTCAAGAGGTTTTTATCTCTTCAAAAATCCCTTTATTCTCACTGCCAACTATCATAGAAAAAACTCAAGTTTTCTCTCCTCTCATCGGAATTTATCAGTCGCTTCAGACACTTCCATACCAAAGAGTTTTTTTTATTTGTGTTGATACTCCATTTCTTCAAAGAGAAACGATTACTAAGCTTTTAAATTCTCCTCAAGTGGCTCAAATCCTTTATTTTAAAACCCAAAATCACTCGCACTATCTCACCTCAATATGGGATAAATCAACCCTAATACAAATCAAACACAACCTAGATCAAAAGAGATATGCGATCAAATCTCTCATTCAATCTTGTCATTCTGATTTTATTTTTCATCAAAATGAAACAGAATTCAACAATCTTAACACAAAGGCAGACTATAATAATGCTTTATTTTTAATGGAAAAAGGAAATATAAATGGCTGATGATGCAGATAAGCAAGAAGCTCCATCCGCACACAAAATTCGTAAAGCTAGAGAAGAAGGGAATGTTGCAAAAAGTCCTGATATTGTGGCTTTTGTAGGAATCGTTGTAGGAATTTTTTGTATTTTTGCTCTCTTTCCTCTTTGGCTAGATAATCTTAAAAAGATTTATATTATCTGTGTTGGTTTTTTCAAAATTGACTTTACATTTAGTCATCTTTTTGATTTATTTCTAACCATCTTATGGCGTGTTGCCATTATGCTTTTGCCTATATTTGCTGCCCTTTTATTAGCGGGTATTCTTTCAAATGTAGCACAATTTGGATTTTTATTGACCCCAAAAGTCCTTAAGCCTAATCTCTCAAAAATCAATCCAATCAAAGGATTAAAAAATATGTTTTCTCTCAAGAAAGTTCTAGATGGATTGATGATTACCTTAAAAGTTTTCATTGCTTTTATCTTAGGCGGAGCGCTGATTTTGTATTTTCTAAAACAAATTCCAAATATCGCTACACTTCATATCTTTTCACAAATGATTTGGCTAAAAGACAGGGCATTGGTTCTAGTTGCTTCACTTCTTGTGCTTTTTTGCATTATGTCAATCAGCGATTTTTTGATTAAAAAATTCCAATATATCAAATCTCTTCGTATGAGCAAACAAGAAGTTAAAGATGAATACAAACAACAAGAAGGAAACCCTGAAATCAAAGCAAAAATTCGTCAGATTATGATGAAAAATACGATGGGAAAAATGATGCAGGCTATTCCCACAGCAAGTGTTGTTGTTACAAACCCAACACACTATGCAATTGCTCTACGATTTGATGAAAATGATCCTGCACCTGTCGTCATTGCTAAAGGGGTTGATCATCTTGCTATTAGAATCAAAGGGATTGCGAGAGAACATCAAATTGAAATTATTGAGAATCCTAAACTTGCACGAACACTTTATAAACAAGTGGATTTAGAAGAACCTATTCCAAGGGCACTCTTTCAAGCAGTCGCTGAAGTATTTGCTCAAGTTCAAGCCATTCAAGAGCGTCATAGAAAAAATCTCTAATTCAGTGTGAAAATATTTATCATTTATTTTTCTTGAGTTTATATCTTTTGGAAGTTGTTTTTGGTAAATAATTTTTTGATTTTTTTGAAGCAACAATATAAATCAAGAAACTTGCTACACACATCAAAAAACTTAAAATTTGCCCCATTGAAAGTCCAAAAAAGTATGTCCCCAATTGAAAATCAGGTTCTCTAAAGAATTCTGCAACAAAGCGCGCTATACTATAAGAAATTCCATAAATTGCAATCAAGGCTCCGTAAAATTTAACCTTGCCCTTAAAAAAAAGAACCACTAAAAAAACAATAAACCCTTCTAAAAAAGCTTCAATTAACTGGCTTGGATAACGCAAGACTCCATCTACCATAATCCCCATAAAAGCCAAACCACTATCATGCTGAATCACACGGCCAAAAAGTTCTTGATTTAAAAAATTTCCGATTCTTCCAAAAATATAAGCCAAAGGCACACTCAAAGCAATCAAGTCAAGAAGCATTAAATAGTTTAAATGATAGCGTCTTGCAAATAAAAAACTTGCAATCAAAAATCCAACCAATCCTCCGTGATAGCTCATTCCACGAATGCCAATAAAATGACCATTTTCATCAAATGGATCAAAAATCCGCCAAGGATGGATTAGAAAATCCATCATCTGAGGTTCATAGATGATAATATAGCCTAAACGGGCTCCTAAAATAACCCCCACTTCTGCCCAAATAAAAAAATAATCAAGATTTTTTAAGTCAATAGGAAAAAAATAAGGGTTTTTTTTAACCCAAAACCTTGCCATATAAAGCGCTACAAAAAGAGCCATTACATACGCAATTCCATACCAATGAATTGAAAAAGAAAAAATATGGAAAGCCACAGGATTAAAATCATTATAAATATTATTCCAAGAATTCAGCATTTATTCTCCAATTTAAGTCCGCAAAACGATTTCAAACAAACTCTCTAAACCCAAATGTTTAAAAAAATTAAATGTATCAAAATCATTGGTATGGATTTTAATATCCCAATCATCATTTTCTTTTAGCTTTAAAATATGAGCGACAAAATATGGCTCTAGAGGATAACACTTATCAAGAAAAAAACACAAAGGCTCTTTTTTGTCATAATTTTTCATCATCTGCTTTAGTTCAATCTTAAGATTCAAAAATTGATTAAAATCTTTCATTTTACCACTAAAAACAATGCAATCTCGAGTATCTGGAAGAGCAAAAACACGCATCAGCCAAACCTTTGAAATTCTTTTGGTAGAGGAGAAATAATCTCATAATCAAAAATTCTAATACAATAAGAATGCAACATCAAACGAGAATTCTCTATTCCTCCATAAATTCTATCTCCAACAATACTGTGTCCTATACTTTTTAAATGAACGCGTATTTGGTGTGTTCGACCTGTTTTAATCACTGCTTTAAGCAATGTTTTTTTACCAAAAATTTCTAAAGGCTCTATTTCTGTATGAGCAAACAATCCATTTGCATCAATTCGGCTTTTTGCAAAGCCCTTTTTAATTGTAGAAATAGGTTTATTAATGATAACTTTTTCAGACACAAATCCACTCACTAACGCACGATACTCTTTATAAACCTGTTGATTTTTAAATGCTTTCTTAGCTTTGATATGAAAATCACTATTTTCTTTAACCAAAAGAATCACACCACTTGTTTCTTGATCCAAACGATGCAATAAAGTCCAGTCTCTAAATTGCTTTGCTAACTCATAACTCTCTATAAAAGCAGGTTTATTGACTGCTAAAAGCTCGTGATTTTCAAAAAGTTTTTCTGGCTTTTTTATATATTCAATCTTAAAAACACTCGATTGTGGCAACTCCATTCTTGCAAGATGTATCTTTTTTTGACCAACACTCACCAATCCTTTATCAATCCATTCTTTCGCTTTTTTGTGAGATATCCCCTCCTGAAGGCTCAAAAGCTTATAAGCTTTATTCATCAGTAATCTCCCTAATAAACAGCTCCAATCCTTGCTTTTGTATTTTTATTTTGCTCTTTGGCATCTCCTCCCATTTCAAAAGCCTTTCTCTAAGCTCATCAACATCTTGAACTAAAAAGTAATTTTCTATGCAATCAAAGAGGCTATATTGATTAAAAATATAAGGACCACTGATAAGGCGTGTTTCAAAAAAGGCTGGTTCCAAAGGATTATGCCCCCCAACCTTAACAAAACTTCCACACAAAATCACAATATCAGCAATCCGATAAAAACTATCAAGCTCGCCTAAAACATCAAGCAATAAGATATCTTGACTTTCATCAAATCCTGCATTTGAAACCCTTGCGGTTTTTAAACCATTTAACAAACTATGAACCTCATCAAATCTTTCTGGATGTCTTGGTGCCAAAACAAGCATTGACTGAGGATTTTTTTGATGAAAATCTAAAAATGCCGAAAGGACAATTTTTTCTTCTTCAAAATGGGTACTGCCTGCGACAATAAGAGTTTTTTGAGGCTTATTATAGAGTTTTGTAGGTTCAATTTTGCTATAAATTTTAAGATTTCCACAAACTTTAACATTCTTTGCACCAAGAGATTCTAAGCGGATAAGATCATTTTGAGATTGTGCCCATACGCTATCAATACGCCTAAAAATCGCTTGATAATAAAACCTAAACTTTAAATATCGTTCATAAGAACGATCAGAAATTCTCGCATTAGCCAGCAAAGTTTTTGCTCCGCGTAACTTAGCAAAATCAAAAAGCCCAAACCACATTTCTGCTTCAAGCACCACAAGCGTCTTTAATGCATCAAAACGCCATTTAAATACCAAAAATTCAAAAGGAAGATACCTGATCTCAACATCCTTACTTGCAAAAAGGCGTGTGGCAAGATTGAAGCCGGTCTGAGTGATTACTGTAATAAGAATTTTTTTGTTTTCTAAAGCCATAATGATAGGTTCTAAAGATTTTACTTCACCAAATGAACACGCATGAAACCAAATTTCTCTATCCCTACTCGGAGCTTTTTGTCGATTAAAAAATCTCGCAGGAAGCGATAAGGAATACTTTTGCCTGAAGGAAAGAAAGAAGATTATAGGCAAGCTTAAGATATAAGCAATGCCTATTAAACAATAATAAAAAAAACTTCTCAACCTGTTATCCAGATCTTATTTTTCAATATAAAGAATACGCCCACAATGCGGACAAGTGATGATGTCATTACTCTGTTTAATCTCTGCAAAGACACGATCATTAATGCGAATAAAACAACCACCACAAGCCTGTTTTTTCACAGAAACCACACTTGTATTTTTTGCCCATTTTCTAATTTTTTCATAAAAACTTGTCAATTTTTGATCAATTGTTTTATAAATTGCCTCTTTTTGTTCAAAAAGCTTTGACTGCTCCTTTTTAATTTCATCAATCTCCCCTGAAATCTCAGACTCTTCTTTTAGAATATCAGATTCAATTGCTACAACTTCCTCTCTAAGCGTATCTTCTAGTTTATCTTTTTTTTCAATCTCTTCTTCAATGGCACCGATATCTTGATTTGCCTTATTGAGTTGCTCTTTTGCAAGCTCTTCCTCAATTCCCAAGGCTTTTAACTCTCGTTCTGATTTGATTTCACTATGCTTTTTGCTGATATTTTCTAAGCGGGTAGAAATCTCGCCAATCATATGATTAACCTGCTTGTATTTAAGTTGCAACTCTGCTTTTGCCTCTTGAGTTTCTTGTATCTCTCTTTCTTTTCCTGCCTTTGTCTTTAACATCTTATCAAGCTTTGAGCGTTTCTGAAGAATCAACGGCTCCATAGCATCAACTTCTTTGTCTAGTGTTACAATCTTAATTAATTGCTCTAAATGTTTATTCATCTGATGTCCTCATAAAATTTGAAATGGGTTTTTAGAATTAATAATTATAGCTTCATATCCATTTTTTTGCAAAATTCTTTGCAAAACTTCAGCAAAATGACGCTCTGATTCATAATGTCCAATATCTAAAAGATTCACTCCCATCGCCTTTGCCAGCATTGCTTCATGATATTTAATATCACCTGTTAAAAAACAAAGATTTTGGTATTTTTTTAATGAAGTAAAAAGGGAAAAACCTGCTCCACAAACCACAGCAATTTCTGAAATCTCTTTTTTACAATCCACTCCTTTTATATCTTTAACCCCAAGCTTAGTTTTTACATATGAAGATAATTCCTCTAAATTCATTGGATCCTCAAGCTTTGCATAACAAATCCCATTTTCCTGATCAACGCACCCAAAACCAAGAATCTCTGAAGTCAAAAAAAGATTTAAATGCGTAAGATCAAAATTTGTATGCATAGAAATCAAAGTGATGTCTTTTTTCACCAACCCTTCAATAATTTTTGCAGGATAATGGCTTAAGTCAAGCTGTTTTAAAGATCGAAAAATCAAAGGGTGATGAGTAATGAGCAAAGTATTTGCATCTAGTTTTTCAACCACTTCCAAATCAGCCTCTAAACTCAAAGCAATCTTTTTTACCTCACTATCAAGACGACCAATTTGAAGCCCACTATTATCCCAAGATTCTTGCTTTTCGAAAGGACTAATGTGATTTAAAAAATCAAAAATATCTCTCACCTTCATCTATATCCCTCTTATTCCTTTCAAATCTCTCCAAAAGAAGACAATAATACCACAAACAATAGTCATTAATCCCAAAATCTTTTCCCAAGTGATGGCACGCTGAATCAAACCAAACATTCCAAAATAATCCAATATCATTCCCATTGTCAGCTGTCCAAATAAAAGCACAATTATCATAGGAGCTAATCCAATTTTAGGTGCGCAAAAAATAGTTGTAAAAACTACAAATGCACCCAACGCACCTCCTAGCATCTTCCACCATTCTTGTGTCCCCAAAGCCCTCAGGTGATTGACACTGAGTTGGTGAAAAAACCTTGATAAAATCAGCAAGCAAATTGTACCAATACAAAAAGAGATACAAGCTGCCAATACAGGACTTTGATACAAACCTTTTGCTAAAGATGCGTTGATAGGAGCCTGCAAAGACAGAGCAACCCCTGCACAAAATACCATAATAAAATACAACATTCTTTCTCCTTAAACTTTCCTTTCGATTTTATAAGCACAATGCTTTCGAGACAGATATAAAGCTTTGCGACATTCTCTACTAAGATGTCTTAGTTTTAAAGTTTTTCCCTCTTCTAAATAGGCTTTTGTTAAACGATCAATTGCTTCAATCCCACTGCTATCCATTACTCTTGCGTGTGTAAAATCAAGCACCACTTCATTGGGGTCATTTTTAATATCAAATAATTCATCTGAAAAATAAGAAGAAGATCCAAAAAACAAAGGTCCTTTAACAAAATATATTCTTTTATGATCTTCGTCTTTAGGCTCAATTTTTATTCTCATATTCTCATAGGCAAATACAAGTGCTGCGATAATCACACCAATAATAACTGCGATGGCTAAATCAAAAAATATTGTGATGAATGTAACACAAATTAGCACAAAAATATCAGATTTTTTCATACTTCTTAAGCGCGATATACTTGCCCACTCAAAAGTCCTAAATGCAACCACAAACATAATTCCCACCAAAACACCAATTGGAATTTTACCTATCACATCAGGAATACTCACGACAAAAACCAAAACTGCCACTGCCGTAATCATACTTGAAAGCCGTCCCCTACCTCCAGAAGTTGCATTAATCATACTCTGTCCAATCATCACACAGCCACTCATTGCACCAAAAAATCCACAAATCATATTCCCTGCACCTTGAGCAATACACTCTTGATTTGGCTTGCCACGAGTTTTTTGCATACTGTCCATTACAGAAAGCGTTAAAAGTGATTCTATCAATCCCACAAGTGCTAAAATCACGCTATAGGGAAAAATAATTTTTACACTCTCCCAAGTGAAAGGAATTTGAGGTATGAAAAAATGTGGTAACCCTCCACTAATTTTTCCAAGATCGGCAATTGTTCTTGTATGAACTCCAAAATAATGCACCCCCAAGCTCAAAACAATCACGGCAACTAACCCTGCAGGAACTATCTTGCTTATTTTAGGAAAACCAAACATAATCAAAACACTCAGGGCAACAATCACCCACATTGCAATCCCTTCATTCCTAAAAAACTGCAACTGCGAAAGAAAAATCACAACCGCCAATCCATTAACAAATCCAAAAATCGCTGTCTGAGGGATCATTCTCACCCATAAACCCAGCCTAAAAACGCCAAATAAAATTTGTAAAATCCCTGCAAAAATTCCAGCCCACAAAACATAAGCGATCCCGTGACTCAAAGAAAGATGCACCGCAACAACAGCCATCGACCCAGCTGCAGCACTCACAAGTGCTGGTCTTCCACCAAAAAGAGCTGCGATTATCCCTAAAATAAAAGCTGTATAAAGTCCAGAGATAGGATCAAATTTTGCCACCAATGCAAACCCAACAACTTCAGGGATAATAGCTACAGATGTAATCAACCCAGCTAAAATTTCATTTTTACAATATCTCAACAACATAAAAAATCTTTAATTAAAAAATACAAACTTATATTCTAACCACACTTATTAAACTCTTTTTTTATTTTTAACCCTATTTAAAATTTTTTTAACCATAAATTTTAGAATTAAACCATCTCTATATTTTTTTTTAAATCCACAATCATCTTCCCCCAAGATAAGATTTATCTGTTAGAATTTCATCCATGAAAGCAATACCTAAACTCATTGCCATCATTGGATCTAGCGGAAGCGGAAAAAGCGCATTAGCACTTGAACTTGCCAAAGAAATAGATGCAGAGATTTTTTCCCTTGATTCCCTCAGCATCTATCAATCAATCAATATCCTCTCTGCCAAACCAAGTCAAGAAGAGCTCAAGCAAATCAAGCATTATGGGATTGATATCCTCAACCCTACACAACACAGCAGTGCAATAATTTTTAAAAAACTACTTTTAAATGCAATCTCAGAATGCAAAAAAGATTTTTTATTGATTGTGGGAGGAAGTAGCTTTTTTTTAAAGGCTATTCTTGAAGGATTAAGCCCTATGCCCGATTTTCACCCCTCTACACTCACTCAAATCCAAACTTTGCACTCTCCTTATCAAACACTCACTCAAATTGATCCAGAATATGCTAAAAATATTAAACCTCAAGATTCCTACCGCATCACAAAAGCTCTACAAATTTTTTTAAGCACAAATCTTCCGCCAAGTCTTTATTTTAAAAAAAATCCCCCCCTACCATTTCCTTATCCTATTGATATTTTTTGCATAGACATAGACAGAGAAATCCTCAGGCAAAAAATCATTCAACGAACACATTTTATGCTTGAAAATGGCGGGATTCAAGAAATGCAAAATCTTCTTAAAAAATACCCTAAAACCTGCCAACCATTTAAGGCAATTGGGCCAAAAGAGGTAATAGAGTTTTTAGAAGAAAAAATCACATTTCAAGAATTAAGCACTCAAATCACCACTCATACAATGCAACTTGCAAAACGCCAAAAAACTTTCAATAAAACTCAATTTAAAAATTCTGTTTTTTTAGAAAAAAATCATTTATTTGATACAATCCTAAGCCACTATAAGGCATAATATAACAAAAACTTAAAAAGGATAGATATGTATGCATTACTTAGCGTCAGTGATAAAGATGGGATCATAGAATTCGCACAAGAACTCAAATCTCTGGGTTATGAAATTCTTAGCACAGGCGGAACACTAAAAATTTTAAAAGAAAATCACATCACAGCCATTGATATCGGAGAATACACACAGAGTGAAGAAATGTTTGAAGGAAGGGTCAAAACTCTTCACCCTAAAATCCACGGCGGAATTTTATTTCAGAGAGATAAAAAAGAAGATCTTATCACAGCAGAAAAAAAGGGGATTTTTCCAATTGATATTGTCTGTGTTAATCTTTATCCTTTCAAAGAAACAATACAAAAAACAGATGATTTTAATACAATCATCGAAAATATAGACATTGGTGGCCCCACAATGGTGCGAGCAGCAGCAAAAAATTTTAAAAGCGTATTGGTTATTACAGACAAAAATGATTATTCCCTCGTTTTACAAAAGCTAAAAAATCATCAAAATACTCTTGACTTTCGCCAAGAAATGATGATCAAAGCCTTTAATCATACCGCTCAATATGACAGCATTATTGCAAACTATATGAATCAAAAATTCCACAATGGTTTTGGAGAAAAACTCTTCATCACAGCCGATAAACTTTTTCAAACTCGCTACGGAGAGAACCCTCATCAAAAAGGTGCATTCTACACTTACAATTCTGCCTTTAAAAATTTCAAAATCATAAAAGGTGAGCCAAGCTTTAATAATCTCACAGACATTAACGCCGCTTTAAAACTTGCCTCAAGCTTTGGAACAAAAAAAGCTGTTAGTATTATTAAGCACGGCAATCCTTGCGGTTTTGCAATCAAAGATAGCTTACTTGAGAGCTATCAAAGTGCCTTAGCTTGTGATAGCTTAAGTGCTTATGGAGGAGTTGTTGCTGTTAATGGAATCATTGATCAAGCTCTAGCCACTGAAATCTCTAAAACTTTCATTGAAGTTTTAGTTGCTGCAGATTTTAGCCCAGAAGCACTAGAAATTTTTGAAAGCAAAAAACGCTTAAAACTCTTTAGTTACGCAGACTCAAATTCTCAATATCTCTACCGCCACCAAGATCATTTTGACTTTAAACGCATTGAAGGAGGAATAGTTTATCAAGAAAATGACAAGATCCTTCCTGATGAAGTCAAGAATGCCAAGCTAATGACACAAACAAAAGCCTCAGAAAAAGAAAAACAAGATCTTCAAATTGCTTATACCATTGCTGCTCTTACAAAATCTAATTGCGTTGCCTATGTTAAGGATAATGCTCTTGTTGCTATTGGTATGGGAATGACAAGCCGAGTAGATGCCTCAAGAGCTGCGATCCAAAAAGCCAAAGAAATGGGATTGGATCTTTCAGGGTCCGTGCTGGCATCTGAGGCATTTTTTCCCTTTAAAGATAGTATCCAAATGGCTGCAAGCATTGGAGTAAAAGCCATTATAGAACCTGGTGGCAGTATCCGAGATGATGAAGTGATCCAATGTGCTGATGACAATCAAATTGCACTCTACTTTACAGGAATAAGACATTTTCTTCATTGATTGATAAATCAATTTTGGATTATGACTGATCATAATCCAAATAAAAAATATTTTTAATCACAGATTTTTTGCAAATGCCCAAATTCTCAATTTTTCAAGCACAAAACTCTGGAGGCTTTTAATTTTTATCTTCATTAATCTCCATTAATTTTATTAAAACTTTTTATAAACCAATTCATAAAAAGATAACTTTTTTTTAAAAAAATAAAAAAGTTTAAGCATTTATTAAAGTATTTTATGTATCATTACACACATAAATTTAAATTAAATTAAACTTTTTAAAATTATTTGAACTTTTTCAGAGTTATTGTGCAAAGGCGATAGTAATTTTGATGTGTTTTTCTTTGTTTTGCCATCATTGTCATTGAGACTTAAAATTTTTTTAAGTTAATTGGTTTTTCGTGGTTCTTGGTTTGAAATTTGATGCAATGGTGGTAAAAGAGAGAAAAACACAAAATCCTTCTTATTTTTGCTTTCAGATTAAGATATCATTAAAACTTAATACCAAATCATCTTTTCTCAAATCAAAAGAGTTTATCAATTTAGTGATTAACTTTCAAATAGTTTTTAAAAAATCTTTCGCTAAATTTAAAAATTTCAAAAAATACTCTTGCTTTTTTACTGGTCAAAACTGCTAATTTATTTAAAATTTTGCCTCAAAACCTTCTGAATGCTCTCAAAGACATAATCCACTTCTGCTTCACTGATAACATATGGAGGCATAAAATAAATCGTATTTCCCAAAGGACGCAAAATAACACCCAAATCAAGCATTTTTTGAAAAAACAAAACTCCTGCTCGAGATAGTTCGCTTATAAGATCAAAGGCAAATACCATTCCTTGATATCGTGTATTTTTAATACATACAAAATTTTCTAGCTCTTTTAGCTTCTTTGCAATATAAACAGATAAAGCTTTATTTTTCACAATTGTATTTTCAGATTCAAAAAGATCAAGAACAGCATTTGCACACGCACAGGCAAGAGGATTCCCCGTATAGCTATGAGAATGTAAAAAAGCCTTATTTTCTTCATAGGGCGCATAAAATTTATCATATATATTCTGATGAGTAATCACAACCGATAGAGGGAGATACCCACCTGTAATTCCTTTAGATAAACAAATAAAATCAGGGACAACTCCGCATTGCTCAAATGCAAATAAACTCCCACTGCGACCAAAGCCAACTGCAATTTCATCAAAAATAATATCCACACCATAGCTTCTTGCCATCTCACAAGACGCTTTAACAAAATCTGCAGAATACATATTCATAGAACCAGCACACTGAATCAAAGGTTCTAGAATAAAAGCACAAATCTCGTGATGGTATTTTTTCAAAATCACCTCTAGCTCACACAAATAAGGATCCATATCTTCTTCCTTGCTCATCGGCACACTCGTACTTAAACACTCAAGAAGCAAAGGCGAATAAGTTTTTTTATACAAATCCACATTTCCCACAGAAAGTGCGCCCAAAGTTTCTCCATGGTAAGAATTTTTTAATGATAAAAATTTTGTTTTTTGTTGTTTTTGTTCTAAAAGTGCTTGATGAAAACTCATTTTTAAAGCCACTTCAACTGCTGAGCTTCCATTATCAGCAAAAAAGCATTTTTGCAATCCATTTCCAAGCAAAGCACACAAACGCGATGAAAGCTCAATGATTGGCTGATGTGTAAAACCTGCTAGCAATACATGCTCTAAATTCTGTGCCTGAGAAGCAAGTTTTTGAGAAATATAAGGATGAGAATGCCCAAAAAGATTAACCCACCAACTGCTAATCCCATCAATGTATTTTTTTTCATCAAAATCAAACAAATAAATTCCCTTGCCTCTTTTTATAGGGATCAATGGTATGTGTTCATGATCTTTCATCTGAGTGCAAGGGTGCCAAATGTATTTTAAATCTTGTGCAACTAAATCTTTCATTTTTATTCCTATAATTCTAAAAAGTCAAGTTTGAAGCATAGTCTTTTTTTGGTAATCTTTCAAAAGTTTTTTATTAAGGGCTTATGTTGCAACAAGAAATTCTATCAATTTTAAAAAATCTAGAACAAGAATCAAACCGAAGACAACTTCATCAAATTCAACATCACGCCCCCTACATAAAAGTAAAAGATAAAACCTTGCTCAATCTTGCCAGCAATGATTATTTAGGAATTGCTCAAAATTTTGAACTACAAAAAAAGTTTCTCTCTCAAACTCTTTTAGACAAAACGCCTCTATCAAGTTCTTCTTCTCGTAGCCTTAGTGGAAACTTTGAAATCTTTGAAATCTTTGAAAATAAACTCAAACAACATTACAATACCTCATCAACCCAAAAAGAAGCTCTGCTCTTTAATAGTGGCTATCATACAAATATCGGTATCATTGATGCGCTTGCTCAAATCCCAAATACTCTTTTTTTAGCCGATAGTTTTGTGCATGCAAGTATTTTTGATGGCTTACGACTTTCTAGAGCTAAATTTTTTCGCTTTCCTCATCAAGATATCCAAGCTTTAGAACAACTCCTGCAAACTTACAGAACTAAATTTAAACATATCATTATCCTCACGGAGGGACTTTTTAGTATGGATGGTGATTTTTGTCATCTCTCCTCACTCATTAAACTCAAAAACCAATATCAAGCTCTGCTTTATGTTGATGAGGCTCATAGTTTTGGAGTTTATGGAGAAAATCTTTTAGGGATTTGCAAAGAAAAACTCGATGAGGTTGATTTTCTCATTCTTGCTTTTGGAAAAGCTCTTGGATCAGTTGGGGGCGCTGTAATTTGCGATAAAGTCTTTAGAGATTTTTTCATCAATAAAGCAAGAAGTTTTATCTACTCCACTGCCATTGCTCCACTATCAGTTGCTTGGAGTGATTTTATTTTTTCAAATCTTTCTTCATTTGAAGCAAAAGCTCACTGGCTTCAGCATTTAAGCCAAAATTTAATACAAATTTTAAATGAACTAGAATTAGAATTTATCGGTCAATCCCATATCATTTCAATTCTTGCCTATGAAAATCATCAAGCAATCTTTTTAAGCGATCTTTTATGGGAACAAGGAATTTTTGCACCTGCCATCAAAAGCCCCACTGTTCCAAAAGGAAGTGCAAGAATCCGTCTATCACTCCACGCAAATCTCACTTCAAATCATCTTGATTTCCTTATTCAGGCACTCAAAATGATAAAAAAATCCCTCAGGCTCAAGAAACAATGAAACTTTTAACCCATGGCAATATCAATGCGCAAAAAATTTTTCTCTTTTTTAGTGGCTTTGCTGGAAATCCTAGTTTTTTTCCCCATTTTTATTCCTCTTCTTCAGGGCTTATTTTGATCTCAAATTATCAGCACATCAATTTAAATTTAGACTTTCTAAAAGATAAATCAATCACCCTTTTTGCGTGGTCAATGGGTGTGGCTGTAGCTGAAAGACTTTTTTTTCAAAAGCACTCATCTCTTTCTTTTCTTGCAAAAAATATCACTCAAAAAATCGCTATCAACGGCACACCTCAAGGAATTCATAAGCTCTATGGCATACCACCTGCATTTTTCAAACTCACGATAAAAAATTTTTGTCTTCAAGATTTTTGTCAAAATACTTTTGAACAGCATCTACCCCTTACAAATACTTTTGCTTTCGATCCTAATCATATCCTTCAAACAGAATTAAAATTCTTGTTTTCTTTTTGCTCTTCTCCAGTCATCTCAAGTCAATGGGATCTCGCTTTTATCTCCACACAAGATAAAATCTTTAACCCGCAAGCACAAGAGCGAGGCTGGAAAGATCATTGCAAAAAAATCACTAAAATCTCATCGCCCCACTATCCTTTCTTTGATTTCCCAAACCTCAATGATTTTTTACAATGAAATATCCACTTAAATTTTATCAAGCAAAAAATACCTATGCAGAAAATGCCATAGCTCAAAATAAAATGCAAGATCTTCTTTTGCAATCCCTCATAAAAAATCAAGGAAAAAATTTTGAAACAATTTTTGAATTTGGTGCAGGAGTAGGAAACTTCACACAAAAGATCATAAAAAACCTCTCTTTTAAAACACTTCTTTGCAACGATCTTTTTGATTTTTCTGATTGCTTTTTATCAATGCCTAAAAATGTTAGCTTTATGGCATTTGATATGCTCTCTTTTTCTCATTATCTAAAATACCAAACCTTTGATCTTATTCTCTCAAATGCCGCATTACAATGGCTTAATGCAGAATGGTTTTTTCGCACAATCCCCTTAATTTGCAAACCAAATACAACTCTTGCCATCAGCACTTTTGGGCCAAATAATCTTTTTGAAATCTCCTCTCTTACTCAGCTCAGCCTCCCTTACTTAAGTCTAAAAGAATTACAAAAAATCCTTCAAAAACACTCTTGGCAAATCTTAGAGCTTTATGAAAGCTCCATTCCTCTTTATTTTCAAACTCCCATTCAGGCCTTAAAATCCCTAAAGCTCACGGGTGTCAATACGCTAAACCCCTCTTTTAAAATCACAAAATCTCTCCTTCAAGATCTTGAAAAAATCCATCACAATACCTTAACCTATCACGCAATTATCATCATCGCAAAAAGATCGCCATATCATTTTAGAAATGCTGTAAAATAACAAAAATCAAACGGAATAAAATGCTAGATTTTAAAAGTATCTTTCAGGAAAAAACTCATAATTTTTCAATCTATCCAAGACGATTTGGAATCAAAGAAGGAAAAACTCATCTCTATGGCCCTCCAAAAAGCGGGAAAACAAGCCTTGCACTCCTTTTTGCAAAAGAATTCAAAAACCCCATTTATATCCATTGTAAAGATCCAAGAAACCAAAGAGAAAATATTCAAAAAGATTTATTGAAGTCTTTTTTAGAAAAACGCCTTGATCTCTTGATTCTTGATGATTATGAACCTCTTTTTGAGCTTCCAAACATTAAAAATATTATCCTGATTACCTCTCAGCCTCACTGCTTTATTCCTCAAAATTTTCAATCCAAAGCCATTGCTCCACTAAACTTTGAAGAATACATCAGTATCAACAAAAATCAAACTCCCATCAATCAACTACTCAATACCTTTATCAAAGAAGGCAATTTGCCAGAAATTTTAAACACACCTGATCATCTTAAAGTCACCAAAAAACAAGAATTAATGCAGAGAATTTTCCAAGAAAACTACCCTATTTTTCAAGCACTTCTCTCTTTTCAATCCCAAAATATCACAATCCACCAACTCTACACCTATCTCAAACGCTCTTTTAAAATCTCAAAAGACAAACTCTATGCTCTTTTACACTCTCTTCAGGAACAAGAATTTATCCATCTTCTTGAACACAAAACCACAAAAAATAGTGCTAAAAAACTCTATTTTTATGATTTCTCACTTCCCTATGCCTTTAGTCCAGAACCAAATTTTCAAGCGATTTTTGAAAATATGGTCTTTTTTGAACTCAAATCTCAATTTCAAAATCTTTTACAAGCGCATCATTCCGCTCATTTCATCTATCAAAATATCCTCATTTTTGCCATTGCTTTCCCCAATCATATCATTCTTGATAAACTATCACAAAAATACCCTCAAAATCATATTGTTATCATCGCATTAAACCCTCTCAAACATCCTCATTGTGAAGTGATTGACTTCATTAGCTTTGCCCTTCGAGAATATCAGGAACAAAATGTATTCTTTTCAAAATAATTATCCTCCTTTCATCTGTGGAATTGATGAAGCTGGACGCGGAACACTTTGTGGGAGTTTATTTGTATCTGGCGTGATTTGCTATGATAGAGAGTTTTTACAAGATTCAGGCATTAAAGATAGCAAAAAGCTCACTAAAGACAAACGCTCTAAAATCGCATCTCTTCTAATGCAAAACCCTCAAACCTTTTTTCATATTGCACAAAAGAAAGCAAACGAAATTGACTCTAAAGGACTGAGTCTTTGCTTAAGAGAATCGCTCAATGAAATCATCACGGCATTACAACCCTACTCAACACACTTTATCTATGACGGAAATACAACTTTTGGCTTCACGCCCCCGCAAGATATCCAGTTAGATACACTCATCAAAGGCGATGCAAAACTCCTCCAAATCGCTGCAGCATCAATTTTGGCCAAATACTCTAAAGATTTAGAAATGCAAGAGCTTCATACTCGCTATCCAGATTATTGTTTTCATCAGCATTCAGGCTATAGCACAGCTCTTCATAGAGAAAAACTCAAACAATTAGGCCCCATTCAAGAACATCGCAAAACTTTTCTTAAAAACTTACAAATTTTTCAAAAACAAAATCATCTATTTTCTTAGAAAGATAAAAGAAGAGAAATTTAAACTTCTTCTAACATAAAAGACTATAAAATAACATTTCTTAGTTTAAAATAAAGGATTTTCATGTCCCTTGCACTTGCTCTTAAATATCGTCCCACTCGATTTCAAGATCTTGTCGGTCAAGATAGCGTTACAAGAACTCTTAGCCTTGCCTTGCAGAGTAACCATATTGCTCACGCTTATCTTTTCAGCGGTCTTAGAGGAAGCGGAAAAACAAGTAGTGCAAGAATTTTTGCTCGAGCATTGCAGTGCCAAAAAGCTCCCATAAGCGACCCATGCAATGAGTGCGATAACTGCAAAGAATCTCTTGCTGGTAAACATATGGATATCATTGAAATGGACGCGGCTTCAAGTCGAAAAATAGAAGATATCAGAAATTTAATCGAGCAAACTCGCTATGCCCCAAGCTATGGACGCTATAAAATTTTTATTATTGACGAAGTGCATATGCTCACTAAAGAAGCATTTAATGCTCTCTTAAAAACCCTAGAAGAACCCCCAAGTTATATAAAATTTATTTTAGCCACAACCGATCCTCTCAAACTCCCATCTACCATTCTTAGTCGAACCCAACATTTTGCTTTCAAAAAAATCCCATATCAAACCATACAAAACCACTTGCGTTATATTCTAGAAAAAGAACAGGTCCAGTATGACGAAAAATCTATCGAAATCATTGCTAGAAGCGGAAAAGGTAGCCTAAGAGATACATTAACACTCACCGACCAAGCCATTAGTTTCTGCAATAAAAATCTCAATAGCACTGAAGTTACAAATATGCTAGGGATAATTGACCCTCTTATACTAAGAGATTTTTTTATCTCAATCAAAGAAAAAGATGATTCTAAAATAAAAGAAATTTTAGAAAAATTTGAAGAATATGAAGCTGACATGATCTTAGATGAAATGATGCTTTATCTCAAAGAATCCATTCGGTCAATAGCCACATTCTCACTCATCACGCTTGATCGTTATATTAAAATTATCGCTGAAAGCAAAAATCTTCTTTCTTTAAACTGCGATGGAGGTTTTATTCTGCTCCTCACTGCACTTAAAATGCAAGAAGCCCAAAAATTTGAGGATATACAATCACAAATCACAGCCTTAGAACAAGAGCTTTCACAAAACCCCTCATTAAACCCACCTACAAGCCAGTTACCACAAGAACCCATTCAAAATCCAATACCCAACAAACCACAGCCTCAAATCACTTCTGATTCTGGCCAACTAAAATTTGACCAACTCATCGCCAAACTCTATGACCGAGACTTCAAACTAGGTGAAATTTTCAAACATTCAATTCATTTTCACAGCTTTGAAAACAATACGCTCACTTGGATCAGTCAAGCCAATCTGACAGAAAAAGAGTTTCTTACTCAAAATTTTCAAATCATCAAAAGCTTTACAAATGAAATCTTTGGAGAGAACACAAAAATTCTAAGCCAACCCAGCCAACCCAGCCAACCCAGCCAACCCAGCCAACCCAGCCAACCCAGCCAACCTAACCAACCTAACCAACCTAACCAACCTAACCAACCTAACCAACCTAACCAACCTAAC
>X103_Eurasian_Blackcap__coassemble_164_pt1 | contig 106683 bp, 109 predicted proteins | sample X103_Eurasian_Blackcap__metabat2_low_PE_003 | metagenome-assembled genome bin X103_Eurasian_Blackcap | reverse complement strand
AGTTTATCCAAAAAGCCATTGAATTTGAAGTTCAAAGACAAACAGAAGCTTGGGAAGATGGTCGTTATGAAAAAGAAATTGTTCAGGAAACTCGATTGTTTGATACCGCAACTGGTGAAACAAGATCAATGAGAGGAAAAGAAGAGGCTGCTGATTATCGTTATTTTCCAGACCCAGATCTCTTGCCTATTTTTATTGACGATGAGTTGATGCAAGAAGGACAGAATATCCCTGAAATGCCAGATAAAAAATGCGAACGCTATGTTAATGAATTAGGCATTAAAGAAAGCGATGCTTTGATCTTAACTTCAAGTGTAGAACTGGCTGATTTTTTTGAAAAAATGCTTGATTTTGGAGCAAATGCAAAGCTTTCTGTCAATTGGCTTAATACAGAATTGCAAGGAAGACTAAAAGAGGACAACACGATCCAAAATTGTGGCATTTCTCCAGAAACTTTAGCGATTTTAGTAAAGCGTATCGAAGAAGAAAAGATTAGCGGAAAAGGAGCAAAAGATATTCTAGATGAACTCATCAAACAAAAAGGTGGCGATGTAGATAGCTTGATTGATTCTTTAGGTCTAGCACAAGTTAATGATGATGGGGCAATTCTTGAAGTGATTGAAAAAATACTCAATCAAAATGCAGATAAAGTTACTGAATATAAGAATGGTAAAGATAAGCTTTTTGGATTTTTTGTAGGACAAGTAATGAAAAATTCTAAAGGTGCAAATCCAGCAAAAGTTAATGAACTTCTTAAAGAAAAACTCTCATAAACTCGATCTTTTTTTTAATTTTTCAGGTTTAGAGGATTTTCATTCCTCCTAAACCTAAAATCTCTTAATCTCTTAATACCCAGCCTTGAATCAGATGATTCTGGCTCAAATTGCCCCCCAAAAAGATTTTTGTATCCGAACTAAGATGATTATCATTTATAAACTTGGTCACTCCCATTCTGATTGCTTTACATAGAGTTGCCACAACTCCATAGGTCACACCATTATTTTCTAATCCTCCCAGCTTATAACAAAGTATTAATCTCAAACCCTTTGTAACATCAATACTAATTTCAGAATCGCTAACTTTAGCTGAAAAATCCATATCACTTATTTGAGGAAATTTAAACTCAGAAGCTTCATTAATCACATCTTTATGAGGAGAATCGCTCTTTTGATCATAGAGCAAATCATGAGCAATCTTAAATACATCTACAAGATTAGTAGAAATCTGGCTATCATCATTTTGATTCATATTTTTAGAATAAGCTTCTTGAAATTGTGTTTGATAATTTTCCACTAAACGGCCTGTAAGCTTACTTTTTTTGGCAAGAGCATCTAAAATCAACTTAGAATTCACTTCAAAACTTGTTTTTAAAATATTGCGACCTTGATAGATAATCTCACTATTTGTTGTATCTAAAAAAATACCAATACTATCTTGATCTAATGTTTTTAAAAACTCGGCACGATCTTCAATTGTTTGGATACGATCAAATTGTCTTTGAGGTTTAACAAAATGAGCAAACTGATTTTTAAGAGGCTCTTCATAAACTCCAAAATTATCCCAAAAATCTGGCTCACTACAAGCAATACAGCCATGCCCTGCTTGTATAGGCCAACTTGTTTTAGAATTAAACTTGACCTTACCACAATTATTATAAGCGTGAGGCCCTTTGCAACCAACTTTATAAAGACAATACCCATCTTTCATTCTCTCATCACTAAAAGAATCAACAAAGTCGCCTGATTCAAATTTTGCCTTACGCTCACAACTATCATGAACCGTTTTGCCATAGGCCCAAATTGGGCGTTTTAGAGAGTCTAATTCAGGTGCTCTATCAAATAAAATCACATACATTAGATTCATAATGATATTGACATCACTAGGAGGACATCCTGGGATATTAATAAAGTTATCCTTCAATAATTCTGTAATACCTTTCACACCACTTGGATTTGGTGCAGCAGCTTGAACACCGCCATATGCAGCACAAGTTCCTACTCCAAATACCATTTTTGCGTGATGAGCAATGTGTTCAAGTTCTTTTTTGGCACTGATTGCATTGGCTCCAAATGTCGCAAAAAGTTCCTCTCCAACACAAACTCCACCCTCCACAACAAGCAGAAAATCTTTTGACAAAGCCGATTCTAGATCACTTTTTGCAGCAAAACCACTATCAGCCATTAAAACATCATGATAATCAAGACTAATTACATCTAAAAGCAAATCTTCAATCTTAAAAATTTCGCTTCTTAAAAAACTCTCTGTACAACCTGTGCATTCACTCAAGCTCAACCAAACCACTGGGGTTGATGGTTTTATAGATAAATAAGTGACAATTAAATCTGTAAGAGTGGCTGGTAACTTAAAATTTTTAACAAACTGATTGACAAAATCCTTGCTGATTTCTTTTTGAAGACCTAAGTTTTTCTTTTCTAAAACATCAATTTTTTGCTTCAAAATTTCGTGTAAATCTTGCATCTTTTCTCCTCTGTTTTGATAATGATATTTTACTTTAAAATCTGGTTTTTGAAAACAAATTTTAATCTGAGGAAAAAATTTTAATCTCATTAAAAATAAACTTTTTAATCATATAAATAACTATCTTTATCCAATGTAGTTTTATAAAATCAAAGGATTAATTTTAATTTTTGGTGTGAAGATAAATCTTTTTTAGAAAGTATTGTGCTATTTCTACATTTATCTTGAGTATAGATAAAAGTAAAAAAACCCGCATCTCTAGCATTTTTTAAAATATTTTTATTTACACTATAGGTTGTTATGATTCCTTTTTCATCTAAGAGTTGGTATAAAATTTGAAAGAATTCTTCACTCCAAAATTCTGGAGTTGCTTGAAGAGAAAAAGCATCGTGGTAGATAATATCAAAATACTTATTTGTATCCTTTGATAATTTCTGTAAAATCGCTATTCCATCTCCTAACATAAGTTTTAAATCAACACAAGGAGAGAGCTGACTCTGACCGGATATTTTAAGCTGTTGAATAATCCTTTCTTTTTCCAAAAAAGAAAGTTCTGGAGGAAAATCTATCATTGAGATTTTATCAAGTATGGCAGAATCAATTTCTGTTGAAAATATCACAACTTTTCCAGAAAAACAATATTTTTTATAAATCCAAGCCGTAACAAAACTATTATACCCAAGCCCAAAGCAAAGATCTAAAATCCTCACCTCTTGTCGCTGTAAGATACCAAGCAATTCTATCGGTGGCAGAACATGTTTATGAAGAGTCTCTGTTAAAGCTCCATCTTTAAGACTATGATAACACTCTTTAAATCGCTCACTATAAAATGTAAAACTCCCATCAGCACTAGCGAGTTTTTTATACACCTAAAAACCTCTATTAGAACTTATCCGTGATAATTTGGTGCTTCTTTTGTGATATCTACATCATGAACATGAGACTCTCTCAAGCCAGCTGCTGTAATTTCAACAAACTCTGCTTTCTCCCAAAGAGTTAAGATATCTTTACTTCCTAGATATCCCATTGAACTACGAAGACCGCCTGCAAGCTGATGAATCACATCTGCTATCTTCCCTCTATAAGGCACTCTGCCTTCAATTCCTTCTGGAACCAACTTATCTTGTGCAGTCCCTTCTTGAAAATATCGATCAGAACTTCCTTTTGTCATTGCACCAATGCTTCCCATTCCTCGATAACTCTTATACTGACGCCCTTGATAAAGCACCAAATCCCCAGGAGATTCTTCAGTTCCTGCTAAAAGACTGCCAATCATCACACTTGAAGCGCCTACAGCTAAAGCTTTAGCCACATCACCTGAATACTTTATCCCGCCATCTGCAATCACAGGAACACCATGATCGCTTGCTACACTCACACAGTCACTGATTGCCGTAATTTGTGGCATTCCCACTCCTGCCACGATCCTTGTTGTGCAAATACTTCCTGGTCCAATTCCAACCTTGATTGCATCTGCACCTGCATCAATTAAATCTTGAGCCGCTTTTGCAGTAACAATATTTCCAACAATAACATCTATTTTTAACTCTTTTTTTATTCTTTTAAGAGTGTTAATAATATTAATAGAATGCCCGTGTGCAGAGTCTAAAACCAAAACATCTGCACCTGCATCACACAACGCCTGAGCTCGATCAAATTGTCCAGCACCGATGGCTCCACCTACTCTTAAACGACCCAGTTCATCTTTATTAGAGTTTGGATATGCAATACGCTTTTCAATATCTTTAATTGTAATCAAGCCTTTAAGTTTATTATTAGCATCAACAATTGGAAGCTTTTCGATTCGATGTTGATGCATCATTTGACGAGCCGTTTGCAAATCTGTCCCGACAGGAGCAGTTACAAGTGGCATTTTTGTCATTACTTCTGAAACAGGTTTTTTTAAATTAGTCTCAAATCTTAAATCCCTATTAGTAAGAATACCAATTAAAAATCCTTCTTTATCAATGACAGGCACTCCAGATATTTTATAATTATCTGTAATCTTTTTTGCTTCAAAAAGAGTGTTATCTGCATAAATAAATATCGGATCTGTAATCACCCCGCTCTCAGATTTTTTAACCTTTTTTATCTGCTCAACTTGAGAATCAATATCCATATTTTTATGAATAATTCCAATTCCCCCTAAACGAGCCATAGCAATTGCTGTTCTATATTCTGTAACCGTATCCATAGCAGCTGATACAAAAGGAATATTAAGTGAAATATTTTTTGTTAACTTTGTTTCAAGACTCACTTCTTTTGGAAGAATTTCAGAATAAGCTGGAATTAACAAAATATCTTCAAAAGTAAGGGCTTTTTTCATTACTTTCATTTTATATACTCCTTAAAATTTAAGATTTAATGCAGATTCTAACCCCAAAGAAAGATCCAAAAGACTTTGCTCATCAAATGATCGTCCGATAAATTGCATTCCTATTGGCAATCCTTGTGCGTCCTTTCCTGTTGGTAGAGAAATTGCAGGAAGACCAGCAAGATTAACACCAATTGTATAAATATCACTGAGATACATTTCAAGAGGTGTAGAATTCTGTCCAAACTTTGGTGCTACAGAAGGTGCCGTAGGGGAAAAAATCATATCGCAGTCAGAAAGAATCTCTTCATATTGCTTTTTTATCATCTGACGCACTTTCTGAGCCTTAAGATAATAAGCATCATAATATCCGCTACTCAAAACAAAGCTGCCCAATAAAATTCTTCTCTGTACCTCAGCCCCAAAACCTTGTGTTCTAGATTGTATAAAAAGATCTTTAAGATTTTTTGCTTCTTGTGAGCGATAGCCATAGCGAATTCCGTCAAATCGAGATAAATTAGAGCTTGCCTCTGCAGTGCAAATAATGTAATATGCTGATATATGATGAGCTGTATCAATCATATCTTTTTCAACAATCTTATGACCAAGCAATTCAAGAGTTTTAATATTTTCTTCATAAGTTTTTTGGATATCTGAACTCGCATCTTTTAGCATATCTTTTAAAACGGCGATTTTAAACTTTCGTTGTGGATTAAGATTTGGGTGCGTAGGAATATCTTTCCTATTAACACTAGTAGAATCTTTTGCATCATAGCCTCTGATAATATCAAAAAGCAAGGAACAATCCTCTACATTCTGTGTTATAGGTCCAATCTGATCAAGACTTGAGCTATAAGCCACTAAACCATATCGACTGACTGCGCCATATGTTGGTTTAAGACCGACACACCCACAATATGCTGCTGGCTGACGGATTGAACCTCCTGTGTCACTACCAAGAGCAGCAATTGCTTCTCCTGCTGCTACAGCTGCAGCACTCCCTCCACTACTGCCACCAGGAACCCTTGAGAGATCACGAGGATTTTTTGTTACTCCATAAACGCTTGATTCTGTAGTGCTACCCATTGCAAACTCATCCATATTCGAACGCCCATAAGCACATAAATTTGCTTGATGTATTTTTTCAATTACACTCGCATTATAAGGAGCTACATAACCTTCAAGCATCTTACTTGCACAAGTAATCTTCCACCCCTTAACATTGATGTTATCTTTTATTAAAATTGGAACACCCATATCTCGCGATGTTTCTATAGATGGGTTTTTTTGATCCAAAATATAAGCATTAATTTTTGACTCACTTACTTTCTTAAAGATATCAGATTTTAAAGCTTGTAACTCAGACTCCGTGAGAGTCAAGGCTTGTTTTAAAGTTATCATTCCTTATCCTTATAAACAAAACTGGTTAAAAAGTAAATTTTTAAATTATAAAAAAAAATGCTAAATATTGAGCCTACTTCGATAATGATGCTTAAAATTCTATCCATTTTTTAAATTCAAATCTACCTTAATCTTGTCAATTATCTGATCAAAACCAAGCAATTGTTCTATCTCTTTTACATTTCCATGAGGAATAAATTCATCTTTAATTTCAAAAGAATAAAGAGGAAGTTTCACTTGATGCAACATCATTAGCTCGAGCAAAGCACTTCCTACCCCACCTAATAAGTATGAATCGCTAAAAACATAGATTTGACAATATTTCTTAAATATTTCTAATATTTTTATATCCAATGGTTTAATAAACCGCAGATCCAACAATCCTGCTTGAACATCAATTTCTAAAAGTTTTTGACGGATTTTTTCAGCTCTTCCTACGCCATTTCCATAACCGACAAGCAAAATACCATTGCCTGAAGTATCACCTTTCTGAAGCCATTCTGATTTTGACATTTCAAAATGCTTCGCAGGATAAAGCCCTTCTTCTAACGCAAATTCTCCCCGAGGATAACGAAAGGCGCAAGGAGCATCTTGTATCATTAAACTAAATCTTATGGCTTCTCTCAAAGTTTCATTATCTCGTGGAGCAAACAACACAAAATGAGGAATCACTCTCAAAAAAGCAATATCAAAAAGTCCTTGATGAGTTTCTCCATCTTCTCCAACAATTCCCGCACGATCAATTGCAAATTTCACAGGCAAACTCATAATCCCAACATCATGAATAATCTGATCATAACCTCTCTGTAAAAATGTAGAATAGATTGTAACAAATGGCTTAAACCCTTCTTTTGCAAGAGCAGCCATAGAGGTAACGGCATGCTGTTCTGCAATACCAACATCAAAAAAGCGATGAGGATACTTCTCCATTAAATCACTTAAGCCAGTCCCCCCAGGCATCGCTGCTGTTACCCCCACAATACTCTCATCTCTTTGACAAAGCTGACCCAACTCATCTGCATAAACCTGTGTTGGAGACTGATGCTGAGAAGATTTTTTAACCGGTTGTCCTGTTTCTAAATCAAACGGACTAACCCCATGCCACTTCTCAAGAAATCCCTCAGCCAATCCATATCCCTTTCCCTTTGTAGTTTGAGCGTGGATCAATACGGGAGCTTTCATTTCTCTTGCTTTTTGCATTGCCGAAATCAATGATGAAAGATTATGCCCATCAATGGGACCCATATAATGTATTCCTAACTCCTCAAATAAAATACCAGGTGTGATAAGCTTGAAAGATTCTTCAAACCTCTTGGCTAGATAAGTCGCTGATTCTGGCATTTTAGATAAAAAAAACTTTTTAATCTGCTCTCGGAATCCTTGATAAAATGATCCACTCATTAATCCAGAAAGATAACGGCTGATGGCTCCAATAGGCTTAGCAATACTCATTTCATTATCATTAAGAATAATCAACATTGGAAACTTTCGATCTCCTAACTCATTCAGTGCCTCATATGCCAATCCTGCACTCATACTGCCATCACCAATCAAAACAATAGGCATACTATCCTTATTTCTAAGTGCAAATGATTTTGCAACACCAACGCCAAGCGAAATAGATGTGGAACTATGTCCAGCAATAAAATAATCTGCTTCTGATTCTTTTGGGTTAGTAAAGCCACTGATTCCACCCATCTGTCTTAAGGTATCAAATTTTTCATCGCGCTGAGTTAAAATTTTATGAGCATAAGCTTGATGACTCACATCAAAAATAAAAGGGTTCTCTGTATAATCAAATACATAATGCATTGCCACAATAATTTCTACTGCACCGAGTGCTGAGCTTAAATGTCCTCCATTTTTACTCACTACCTCTAGAATTCTTGATCTAATATAGGAACAAACTCCCTCTAAATCTGCGGTTTTAAGCTCTGTTTTTTCTTTATTTAGCATTTGCATTGAAATTAACTTTCTTCAAGAGCCTTCTGCTTTAGCAATTTAAAGCGTGTCATTATATTTCCATCAATGTTTCCCGAAGGTGAAGTAATCATTACGCCACCCTTAGAAATATTTTCATTTGCTTCCAAAATAATATTTTTTAAATCTAGCTTCTCTCTCAGATAAGAATAATCCATTGGATTTACACATAAACGCGCTTCTGTTATGTCTTGAATATTTTCAATCAAAGACTTAGCCAAAGACTCTGCTACCTTTTGACTATTTTCACTTACCTCTTTTATGATTACTTCTCTTGCAATATCAACAGCAATTTGAGCAAGCTCTCTTTCAAGCTCTTCAAGTCTTTTGGTTGAATTTTGCAAACTATTATCCAGTGCAATTATTGCACTAACAAGCGATTGCTTTTCCTTATCAATTTCTTGTGAAAGCGCGGCTTTTGTTAAATTTTCACCCTCTTTTAGACCATCTTTATAAGCATCATTTTTAACCAGAGAAATACGCTCTTCCATATCTAACTGCTGTTTTTCAACTTGAATTTGCATTTTAGCCAGAGATGAAGATAACTCATCTGTCTTTTGCAAAAGCTTCTCAATCAATTCTCTTTCAAAAGCATTGTTTGTTACAGATGAAAGATTAGAGTCATCTTGAAAAGTCTGGTTAACTGGAGCTTCATCGATACTAGCTTCTACGCTATCAATAGACTTAAACTGATAACGCTGAATATTATGATTATCCCTATCAGCTTGCTGGATCAAATCTCGATCATCATTACTCAACAACATCGTCTTCATCTCCCATTTGGATTAATCCTTTATCCGATAAATTTTGAACTATCTCAACAATTTTTCTCTGTGCTGCTTCAACATCTCTCACTTTAACTGCCCCCAAGAACTGCATCTCTTCAACAAATTGTTCCGAAGCACGAGAACTCATATTTTCCATAAACTTTTCCTTTAGTTCATTAGGAGCAGATTTCAATGCAAGTGTTAAATCCTTTTTATCAGCAACCTTTAGAATTTCTCTAATTGCATTTTTATCTAGCTTGGTGATATCCTCAAAGGTAAACATCATCTCTTTAATTTCACTTGCAAGCTGTCCATCAATCTGTTCAATATAAGAAATGGTTGTCTTAGCAGCCTTTTGACCCAGACGATTAAACATTTCAGCAACTGCCCTAGGACCACCCACTTCTACTTTATAGCTTGTTAAACTTTCAAGTTTATTTTCTAAAATTGTAGAAACACGCTTAACAACACTTGGAGAGATATCTCCTAAATTCGCCATTCTAACAGAAATCTCAGCTTTCATATCATCTTGAAAATACCCTAATGTCTCGGCTGCAGACAAAGGATCCATATGAGCTAAAATCAAAGCAATAGTTTGTGGATGCTCATTTACAATAAAATCCGCAAGTTGTTGGGGTCGTATTTTTGTTAAATAAGAAAAATTTTTAGTGCTTTGCATTGTTTTTGATAGCTTATCTAAAACCTTTCTTGCTCCATCTGGACCTAGCGTTCGAGATAACAAGTCTCGGGCATAGTCCATACCTCCATTATTGATATATTGATTTGATTGCAAAATTGTATAAAATTCCTCAAGAACTGCTGCACCAATAGACTTATCTGTTCCATTTAACTGAATAATATGCTTACTGATCTCTGTTATACTCTCAATATCTAAATGGCGAAAAATTTCTGTTGTTAAATCTTCTCCAATCTGAATGAGCAAAATCGCAATTTTCTCTGCCATTGAAAATTCATCATACTGAGCCTTCTGTTTTGCGTTAAGATTAATTGCCATTTTCACTCCTATGGTTGCTTGACATTTGTATTAATATTAATTTCATCTCTGACTAACATTTTAAAAAGCATTGCGATCTCTTCAGGTTTTTCTTCAATTGCTGTTTTTAACTTTTCTAGCAATACATCATATTTAACTTCATCTTCATTAAGACGCTTTCCAATCCCAAGCTGCTCTTCCACTCGCTTACGCATCTCTCCAAAGCGATTTAATTCCTCATCATCATCGTCGTTTGCCTCAAATAAAGACTCAACCTTTTCTTCTTCAACATTCTGAACTTCAAGCATACGTTCAGTGAATGGAACAATAATCTTTTTATAGAACACAAAAATGATTAAAGCCACAATCACATATTTTAACATAGGAACAAAAGGAGCAATATAAGCCTCTAAACGGGAAGTAAAGCGATCAAAAGTTGTCACAGGAACAAAATTCTCTGTTTTGGCATTAAATTCAAAGTTACTTACAGTTACATCATCACCACGCTTTTGATTAAAACCAATCGCTTGTTTTACAAGAGAATTAATTTTTTCCATCTCAGCTTCAGACATTGGAACATACTCAATACTCTGCACACCATCCTTCATCACTTTTTTATAACGACCATCTACAACAACAGCAGCAGATAAACGGGTTAATAATCCAAACTCTCCTTTGATCTCATTGACGGTTTTCCCTACTTCATAATTTGTTGTATTCTGTGACTTTTCATACTTTTCTTTCCCAGAATTATCATCTAATCCTTGCACAGGACCGATATTACTCACAGCACCAGGAACACCACCAACTTCCTTCTTTTCTCCACCCTCGCGTTTTTCTTCTAAATTTTGCTCACTTCGCACAACATTATTTGGATCATAAACTTCTTGCAAACTTTTTCGTTGAGAAAAATCAAAGTCAGCATTCACGCGTGCTACAACTTTATCTTCTCCGCCAACAACAGGGGAAAGTATGTTGATGATTTTTGCTTCAAGTGCTTGTTCTACATTATGTTTATATCTTAGCTGAGTTGCAGCAACCTCCTTCGAAGAGGTCAATTCATTGTCTTCTCCAAGTGGTTCTCCATTCTGAGAAACAAGTTTTACATTTTCGATTGTCAAATTTGCAACCGCAGCAGCAACAAGATTTTTAATCCCAAAAATCTGAGCATTTGTGAGATTTGCACCTGGTTTTAATCCCAACATAACTGAAGCTGTTGGCGGAACTTGCTGAGAAACAAAAACTGAGCTTTTAGGAACAGCAATAAGCACATGTGCCTTTTGAATAGGAGATAGCGATTCTATGGTGCGAGAAAGTTCTCCTTCAATTGCGCGTAAAAATTTTACCTTCTGCTCCTCATCAGTCATTCCAAAATCTTTATTATCAAAAATCTCAAATCCAACCTTACTGGTTTTTGGAATTCCTTGAGAAGCTAATGCGATACGCTGTTCATAAACTTTATTCCTTGGAATTAATACTGTATCCTCATTGGGAATTTTATAAGGGATTTGATTTTGTTGTAAATATTGCAAAACGAGTGCATTATCACTTGCATTCATACCTTCAAACAAAACTGCATAATCATCACTTCTTCCTCTTCCATTTGTTGTAAAAACAATCAAAAAGACAAAGAAAGCAACCAATAATATTGTGCCAGCACCGATGATAATGCGCTGTTTCTTGCTAAATCGATTAAAAAATTTAAGTATTTGTGAAAAAACTGCTTTTATATCCAAAGGATCACCCTAATTCTAGAAAAATTCCATTATTTTAATATATTTTTTCTTTCAATAAGCTAAAAACTTTTTTGTTTTGCTCTTCTGTTCCAATAGTAAGCCTTACTGCATTCATACCATAGGTTTTTAAACTCTTTAGTAACACTCCATTCTTACAAAAGTCTGTTGCTAAATCACTGCAATCTAAATGTTTTTTGCAAAAAAAAGTTATGAAATTAGCATAAGATGGAACAAATTCTATTTCTGTATTTTTAAAAAAAAGTTCATATTCTTCCATTGATTTTAAAATTTTTTTCACACACTGTTGTAAAAATTCTTTATCCTGTAGAGCAAGAATTGCACAAGAAGCTGAGAGATGACTAAAATTATAGGGGGCTCTAACTTTATAGAGAGCTTGAATAATTTCTTCTGAAGCAATCCCATATCCTATTCTAAGTCCAGCTAGACCATAGGCTTTTGAAAAAGTACCCAAATAAATCACATTATCAAATATTTTAAGCCGAGAAATATCAATAGCCTTTCGACTATCCTTTAGTCTTGCAAATTCTTGATAAGCACCATCAAGAACAACAAGAGTATCAGAATTAATTTGCTTTAAAAATGCCAAAACATCTTCAAAGTCTAAACATTCCCCTAAAGGATTATTAGGCAAACAAAGAAAAATAATCTCTGGTTGTTCCTTTTTATATAGTTCTAAAAATTCTTCAAGACAATGCATTTGACTTTTTGTTCTGACAACTCTTGCACCAACACGATTAGCATAAATCTCATACATTCCAAAAGTCACTCCAGCAGTCAAAATTTTACTATCTGAATGACACTTTGCTTGAATGCAAAAATCAATAATCTCATCGCTTCCACAGCCAATGATAAGATTTTCCTGTTTGATCTTATAATGTGTTGCCAAAGCCTCTTTGAGATCTGTAGCATTATCATCTGGATAGCGTGAGATTTGGTGAGTCATTTGTGATAAAGCTTGTGTGATTTTTGGTGAAAATCCATATGGATTCTCGTTGCTTGCAAGCATTATAATTTCTTGAGATTCAAGATGATATCTTTTTGCAATCTCTTCTCTTGTAGGTTCTGGAATATAAGATTTTAAAGAATTTAATCTCAAATTAAACTGCATTAACCCTCCTAAAAAACAACACTCTTCATCTGTTTGTTTTCAAAATAAACAACCTTTTGATAACCAATCTCACGCACAATCTTAACACACTGATCATAACCAAAACCAATATGATTAATCTCGTGTGCATCAGATCCAAAGGCAATGGGAACATCAAGCTTATAAGCAAGTTCAATAATTTCTCTACTGGGATATTGTTCTTGAACTGGTTTTCTTAGTCCAGAAGCATTCACCTCAATAGCCATTCCTGATTTTTTAATCACCTTAAGGGTTTCTAATATATCTTCAATCACCTCTTCAGGAGGTTGATAATTAAAAATCTTTAATAAATCAAAGTGGCCTACAATCTGATAATATCCACTCTCTGCCATTAAGGCAATTGTTTTTAAATATTCTCTCCAAGTTTGCTTCTTGTCTCTTTTGCTGTATTCGCGTATAAAAACAGGATTATCAAACCCCCAGTCATCTAAAAAATGAACTGAACCAATCAGATAATCAAGTTCTAAATCATACAAATCTTTATAGATTAAATCATCTCTATGAGCCAAAAAATCCGCTTCCAAAGCCAATAAAATCTGAATTTGTTTAGAATATTTTTGCTTCAAAGATAAAACATCATCTATATAATATTTTAACTCATCATACTCCATACGATATTCCCTATCCCAACCCGATTTTAAAGGAGCATGGCAAGAAAAACCAAATACATCAATTCCTAATTCAATTGCTCGTAGAATATAAGATTCCATACTGCCATTTGCATGCTTACATCGGGCTGTATGATTATGTAAATCAACACGCATCTTATTCCTTAATCAATATTTTTTATATCTTTAATGAAATTTTGCTGTAAAAAATCTTCTAAGTTAAATTTTTTACGATGGTTTTCTGTAAATATATGCACCATAATATCGCCCAAATCCACTATGATCCAATCTTCGCTTTCTTCATCAATGCTAAAAAAATGTTCTCCCTTAGGCTTAAGTTCAGTTTTTAGAGCATCTAAAAGTGCATAAGCGTGTTTTCCAACCATTGCTGTAGAAATCACAACATATTGGGTAATATAGGGTTTTTGAGTCATATCCACACAAACAATATCTTCTGCTTTTTTTTCACTCAAAATTTTCATAATCGTATCAACACGACTCTTTAATCCATCTAAAATATTTCCGTTTTGCACCAAACCTCCTTAAATTAGTTTTTAATCTATTTAACTCAATGATTCTTTGATCTTTTACATCTCCAGCAAGCCTTATTTTAACACTCATCAAGCATCATTGCTTTTTTGAGTGCGAAGTCCAGCAAGAACAGAATCTACTATGCTTTGTGGCAAATACATTCGCAATATTTCTGCATTCGACTGTTCTTTTATCCAAGTAGATGAAATCTCTTGCTTAACCCCATCTAAAGCAATCTCTTTGTAGGGTGCCATATTATACATAAAACCCTGACGTCTTAAGAAGACAAATTCAACCTTTTGTCTTAGATTTTCATACCCCTCCCATTTTAAAAAACTCGAAAAATTATCAGACCCTAAAACAAGATAGATTTTATCTGTATTCATTGATTCTTCTATAAAAGATATACTCTCATGAGTAAAAAAGATGCGATTTTTAATTTCATAATCACTAATTATAATTTTCTTTTGATAAAGCTCAATGGCTTTAGCCTCTAAATCCACACACGCTTGTTTCATCCATTGATATCGCTGAGTGTCACTAAACATTGGAGGATTTTTTAGAGGGTTTTGATAAGCAACCATAACAATCAATAAATCAATATCAAGATTTTTTAAAATTGCCTCAATACTAGCGATATGAGCGATATGTGGAGGATCAAAACTTCCTCCATAAAATGCAACCTTCATCTCAATAAATCCAAATTACGCATTATGATCAAAAAAAGCTGCCTTTGTTAATTTAGAATACTTCACTCCTTTCAAACCACCAATCTCCAAACTCATCTTATAAATCTCTTCGCTCTTTCCTTGCAGAACCATCATTTCTAAACAATTGTGATGGTTAAGATGAACATGTGTTGTGCAAAGAATTTTAATCTCCTTTGTATTGTGCTGTATGTCAATCATTTTTTGATTAAGATCTCGTGTATGGTGATTATAAATCATCACCAAAACTGCCACCTGCATCTCATCTTGCTCCCATTGCTCTTCAATCAATCGATCTCGTATCATATCTCTAACCAACTCAGATCGAGATGAATATCCTTGGTTTGTTAACTGCTTATCCAACTCTAAAAGTAAGTTTTCAGACAATGAGACAGAAAATCTAATTAGTTTATTTTGAGAATCTTTTGATGTCATCTTTTTCCTTCGTTATTCGTTCAAAGTTTGAAAACGAAATTTTATATCATTTTATCAAAACTTAAATCTTTTTTATGATTCCAAATCAACAAAAATACTTTCATTAATCTTTTTATTAGTTCTCCTTTCCATTGAGGTAAAATTATCTTTCAAGATTAATATTAAAAACTATTATTAATATGATATAATCCGAGCATTCATAAAAAAGGATTTATATGGAATTCCTACGCAATCACCTTGATCATATCGTTTTTTCCGTTTTGGGTTTCATGGGCTTTATTGCCATATGGTTTAGCATAGAACGCAAAATTTTTTTCTCTCGCGTAAAACTAGAATCATTTAGAACCATTGATGAGCTAGAAGAATCTTTAACAAGAAACCTCACTGCTCTTTATATTATCTACTCTAATGCTCCTTACATCGGACTCTTGGGCACAGTTGGTGGAATCATTCTCACATTTAACGGAATGGGAATGAGCGGAGATATTGATGCAAAAAAGATTATGTCAGATCTCTCACTTGCACTTGAAGCCACAGGAGCTGGTCTGCTTGTAGCGATTCCCGTTTTAATGATCTATAATGCACTTTCAAGAAAGGTGGATGTTCTTCTAAATCGTTATAAAGCTATGAAAAACTAAGGCTATGAATAAATGAGAAAGAAAAAAAGCGAAGGGCTAAACATCATTCCCCTGATTGATATTATGCTTGTTTTACTTGCAATTGTATTGAGCGTTTCTACTTTTATTGCTCAAGGAAAAATTAAAGTTGAAGTCCCACAAGCAGAATCCACACAAAAACCACAAAATGAAAAAAAGACTATTATTGTTGTAGATGCAAAAAATCAAATCTATTTAAATGATAAGCCCGTTAATCTATCTGACTTAAAAATAGCAATCACAAAGATCAATAGCAAAAATCTTATTGAACTCAAAAGCGACAAAGATTCTAAGTTTGAGGTATTTATTCAAATCTTAGATATCTTGAAGGAAAAAAATCATGAAAATTTCGCCATCTCTACGCGAAAAAATTAAAAGCCCAAGCTTTATAGGCTTTTGTTGTGCGTTAGTAATCTATGTATTTTTTATTGTTGGCTATGTTAGTGCATTCTACAACAGCAATAAGATTACAGCCGTAGCTGTCAATGGAAACTCAACCATAACAATGAGAATTGCTAGTGTTAATAGTGGTGGAGATCAAACTCGTTTCTCTAAAGCAGTTCCTAAGCCCCCTAAGCCAAAAAAACACCCTCCTAAGCCCAAAAAACACCATCGACCTACTCACAAAATTCCAGAACCACAAAGAGAGGCTATCAGAGAACCAAAACCCACCGAACAAAAAATAGATCAAAAACAACAAGCAAGCAATACAGACCAACAAGGGGCTCAGTCAGAATCTCTTGCTTACAATCAAGGTGTGAGCAATGAATTTTTAAGTAAAATTCGCATTGCAATCTCAAACAATAACATTTATCCAAGAATTGCAAGAATAAGAGGTCTTGAAGGGGAAGTAATGGTAGAATTTATACTCAATATTGATGGTAGTATTGAGGGATTAAAAATTATTCAAAGCACCGCTGGCGATATCCTCAATAATAGCGCGTTAAAAGCAGTTAATAATGCCTCCAAAGAGTTTCCTATCCCAAAACAGAAAGTCAGAATTAAAGTTCCAATCATTTATAGCCTAGCAAGAACATAGAACATACTGCTAGACATTAACTCAAAAACATTGCACCAATGAGTCCAAATATAAAAAGTGGTATGTTATAGACCAAAAATGTCGGAACGCAAGTATCCCAAATATGGTGATGTTTTCCATCAATATTAAGCCCTGATGTCGGACCAATGGTTGTGCTTGCAGCAGGGGAACCTGCATCTCCCAAAGCCCCCGCAATACCCAATAACAAAATACTTGATTCTACGCTAAAACCAAGCTTAATACACAATGGACAATAAAATGCTGCAATAACAGGCAATGTACCAAAGGCTGTCCCAATCCCCATTGTAACCAGCAAACCTATCAACAGCATCAATATTGCTCCACCAAGTTTCCCATTTACAAATCCAGCAGTGACTTCAACAAGCTCTTTAATTCCTCCAGTTTCTTTTAAAACCGCACCATATCCTGCAGCAATTAGCATGACAAACGCAATAAAAGCCATTGATGAAATTCCAGACTCCACAAGTCCATCCATTTTTTTCCACTCAATCACACCAAAACAAATCATAAGCACAATACCAACAAAAGCCCCTAAAGGGAGAGATGAAGTAAAAATCTGAACAATAAACGCAATAAAAGCAGACAATAGCATCAAATAGTCACGCTTTTCCAACTTAGTACTTGAAAGCTGTTTGTATTCCAGCTCAATCTCTCCATAATCTCTAGGCTTTCTATAAAGAACAAAAATTGCAAAGATTAATCCAACAAGCATTCCAAAACTGCCAATCCACATAACACTTGCAATGTCTCTGATGCTTACCTGTATGCCATTTTGTATCATTTGATCCTTGATAATTGTCTGAAAAATCAATCCAAAACCAATAGGAATACAGATGTATGGGGCTTCTAATCCAAAAGCCAATGCACACGCAACAGCTCTTCTATCAAGCTTCATTTTATTCATCAGTCCCAAAAGAGGAGGAATCAAAATAGGTATAAAGGCAATATGAATTGGGACAAGATTTTGAGAAAAACAAGCAATAAACGCAATAAAAATACAGAACATAAATCGTTTTTGATTGATAAAAGAAGAGATTTTATAAACTAGAATTTTAGTAAAATTTCCCTGCGCAATTGCAACCGCCAAAATTCCTAAAAATACATAGCTTAAGGCTGTTTCAAGATTTCCCTGCATTCCTTCTGTCATAATTTTCATTACTTGAGTGATATCAAGTCCAGAGACAAGTCCAGCAACAAAAGCCGCAATTACAATTGATAAAAAAACATTTAATCGCAATAGACAAAGCAAGCTCATCGCGATTACAGACAATATCACTGGATTAAATAATAGCAAACTCATTATTTACAGAATCTTTTTAGAATATCTTGATAAAAATCAATTCTTCTATCACGCAAAAATGGCCAAATCCTGCGTATATTTTCGCTTCGCTTAAAATCAATATTACAGATTAATGTTTCTTCTGATTCGCAACTTGCCTGAGCCAAAAGCTCTCCTTGAGCACCAAAGGCAAAAGAATTGCCCCAAAATAAAATTCCATCGCTAACACCGCTATTGTCTTTTTCAAATCCTACGCGATTTACTGCAACCACTGGTAGCCCATTTGCAATGGCGTGTGATCGTTGTATAGCAATCCACGCATCCTTTTGTCTTGATTTTTCTTCCTCAGAATCATTTCTAAACCATCCAATAGCAGTTGGATAAATTAATATATCTGCACCCTTAAGAGCCATAATTCGAGCCGCTTCAGGATACCATTGATCCCAACAAACGAGCACACCTAGCCTTCCCACTGAAGTATCAATAGGCTCAAACCCCAAATCTCCTGGTGTAAAATAAAACTTTTCATAAAAATTAGGATCATCTGGTATGTGCATTTTACGATACTTACCAGCAATCTCTCCATTTTTTTCAAAAACAACCGCTGTATTATGATACAGGCCTGCAGATCGTTTTTCAAAAAGTGATGTAACAAGAACCAAAGAATATTTCTTTGCCAAAGAAGCATAAAAACAAACATCATTATCAAAATCTTCTAGGTCAAAATAATCTGGATTCTCGCTTTGACAAAAATAAGGAGTGTTATGCAACTCTTGCAAAACAACTAAATCTGCTTTTTTTGAAACCTCTTTTATTTTTGATTCAAGATATTTCTTTGTTTCATCTGTGGTGGCTTTTATGCTATGCTGAATTAATGCAACACAAATACTATTCTTATCTCTTCTCAAATTTTATTCCTCATAATCAGAGTCTGGGCTTTGGTAGTCATCATCATCATACCCATAGCTAAAATCACCCATCTCTTCATCTTCTTCCTCTAATCCTTCAAAATCATCATCTTCGTTATCTTCTATCTCATAATTCATCATATTCAACATTTTTATCCTTTATTTTGATTTAAAATATCACGAACAACCTCTGATCCAATCTGCAACCCAAAACTTGCAGTTACAGCTGAAAAACTGCCTAAAACCTTACATTTTGGAGTCTCTGGGCTAAAAATAACCTTAAAATCTCCCTTGAAATTATCCTTCTTTAAAGCCTCCCTTAATTTTTTTCCAAATCGATCTCCATAACTTCTCCAGATACTATCTACACGAATTTCTAAAGGATTTAGCTTTTTTGCACTTCCTGTAGAACAAATATAGCGTCCATAAGGTTTATTCTCACAAGCCTTTGCAAGCATTACCTTAGCATCGATATCATCAATTGCATCAATGACATAATCATAAGAATCAAAGTCAAACTGATTGATAAAATCCTGATTGACCTTAGCCTGTATCGGTAAAATTCCTGGATAAATCTTAGCAAGAACTTCAACCTTGATTTCTCCAACCGCTTCTGATCCGATTTGACGATTTTGATTAGTTATATCAAAAATATCTTTATCAACAATCGTGATTCCAACACTTTTAGAATCTCCGTTAGACTGATGCCCTATTCCAACACGATACAGAGAATCAAGGGCAAATCCACCAACTCCGCCTACTCCAAAAATAGCAACTTTTATATTACTAAAGTGTTCAAAAGCATCTCCAAACAAAAACCGAGTTCTTGTAAAGCGATCATCTTCTTTTGATGCCATCATTAAAACCAGCTCTTAGATCAATTTTATTGCAAAGAAATTGCACTTGCAACTTCTTCAGAACTTGTCCGAATTTTATCCATAAAATCTTTTGCTTCATTTGCAAGTTTAACGCTATTTTCAACTTCATTGATTGATACATTAATCGAATCAACTACTTGTGAAGTTACATCACGAATTGAGTTAATTGTGGTAGTAATTTCAGCAATCGATCTTCCTGTACGCTCAGCAAGCTTCCTAACCTCATCGGCTACAACCGCAAATCCTCTTCCATGCTCTCCTGCTCTTGCTGCTTCAATTGCCGCATTAAGCGCCAAAAGATTGGTTTGATCAGCAATATCTTTAATCGTTTGTATGATGGATTTAATTTCATCAGATTGCACATTTAAAGAAGCAACAAGATCAGAACTTGTCTGCATAGTTTGAGCGATTGATCGAACAATTTCAGCAGTTTTTTCTATCACCTCTTTTCCATCATAAGTTAATTGATCATTATGTTGAGCCAGCTCACTTGCTAATTGATTTTTTTGTTTATCTCGCTCAACCTGCTGAGTCACATTAGAAGCGAATTTAACCACTTTAAAAATTTTTCCATCTGTATCGTAGATAGGATTGTAGGTTGCTTCTAAATAAACGGTTTTGCCATTTTTTGCCACGCGAGAGAACATTCCAGATTCAAATGCACCTGCGCGTAGGTTTTCCCAGAGTTTTGCCTCTTTTGCTTTTGCAAATTCTTCATCGCAAAAGATACTATGATGTTTTCCTAGAATTTCATCAAGGCTATATCCCATATTATGTAAAAAATTTTCATTTGCATCAATAATTGTTCCATCAAGATTAAATTCAATACGCAACATCGCTCTATCTACGGCCTTCATCATACTGCCTAAATTCAATTCCATATTGCATCTGTCTGTCACATTAGAAGCAAAAATAATAATTCTAAAAACTTCATTTTTTTCGTTTTTGATTGGAAGATAACTTGCCTCTAGCCAAATATTTTTATTATCACTTCCCAAACATCTCAAAAGCATATTTTGCAATTCTCCAGCCCTAACCTTACTCCAAACATTCCTATACTCACTTGATTTAGCAAAATTTGGATGTAAAACTTCCTCAAATTTTCGATTTTCAATCTGAGAAGCCACCATATTAAAAATATTTAAAAAATTTTGATTAACATACTCTACAGTGCCATCTGGTCCTAGTATCATTCCAGTCATACAACTTCTTATAGAGCTAATCACGCTTTCTAGATAAATATTTCTCTTTTTTGTTTCAATAAACTCTTGCTTAAACTTTTGACTAACAAACATGATCTTCTCCTAAAAATTCTATTTTCAATTATATATCAATTTTCTCCACTTTCATTGGACAATTTATCTTTTTTTTCTTCCAAAGCAAAATATTGTTCCACCTTTTCTTCAAGTTCATTTTTAACCAATTCTAACTCCTGAGATAAAGATAGCAAAGACTTATCTTTGTAATTTGCTGGATTTGAAAGAATATCTTCTAAATCTCTTACTTTATCCTCTAAACTCTTAATTTCATGTGGCAATAGTTCTAATTCTCTCTGCTCTTTATAACTAAGTTTGTTTTGTGTTTTTACTCGCGTATATTGAACTTTTTTTTCATCTTGTATTTGATTTAAAAGATAATCATATTCTCCTATCTCTTTTTGATTTTCTAGATAATCGCTATAGCCCATATAACTTTCATTGATAATACCATTACCTTCAAAAATTAATAATTTATCTGCAATCTTATCAACAAAATAACGATCATGACTTACAAATACAATGCTTCCTGGAAAATTCTGGAGATACTCTTCTAATATATTAATCGTTTGGATGTCCAAATCATTGGTTGGCTCATCAAGCACTAAACAATCATAAGATCGTGTAAATAATAATGCCAATCCAACTCGATTTTTCTCTCCACCTGATAAAAAACCAATTTTTTGCGTTAAAAATTCCTTAGGAAAAAGAAAATTTTTTAAATACCCATAAACGTGAATTGATTTGCCATAAACCTCAACATGGTCTCCTCCATTGGGACAAAAAGTCTCTAAGAGTGTTTTATCATCATCTAAGAAACTTTTTTGCTGATCAAAATATCCAATATTCACTTCTCCACTAATCACTTTTCCGAAATCAACCTTTTCCTCACCCAATAAAATTTTCAATAGCGTTGATTTGCCACTGCCATTTTTTCCTACAATAGCAATCTTATCGTGCTGTAATACTCTAAAATTTAGAGATTGAATAAGATTTTTATCTCCAATTTTTTTACCGACATTCTGAAGTTCAAAAATCATTTTTTTATTATTTTTTGGCTGATTTGATTTGATATTGTTTTGTTCTCTCTGAAGCTCTAGTTGCATTTTTTTGATCAGAGATGGATTCTTTTTAGCTTTTTCTCTTAACTCTAAAACCCGTGCTTTCCTGCCTTCATTGCGTTTTCTTCTAGCTTGAACTCCTTTTCTCAGCCATTCCTCTTCATTTTTTAAAACCTTCAATAAATTCTCGTGTTCTTTGGAAAATCTTTGAAGCATCTCTCTTTTGGCACATAAATACTTCTGATATCCTCCTTGAAAACCAGTAATTTTTCCTGCATCTACTTCTAGAATCCTATGAGCCAATTCATCAATAAAGTAGCGATCATGGCTTATAAAAACAACACTTGATTTAAGTTGAGAAATCTCTTCTTCTAGGAATTCCACGCTCTCGACATCTAAATGATTGGTTGGCTCATCAAGAAAAAAAATATCTGCTTTTTTTAGCAAAATCGTTGCTAAAGCTAGGCGTTTTTGCTCTCCTCCAGAGAGGGTGGAAACCAAACGATCTTTTAATTCTTCCAGTTTAAAACGATATAAAATTTCTTTAATTTTATCTTCAAGATTCCAAGCGTTATGCCGAGTAATGAAATCAAGCCATTCAGACTGCTCGAGCAATAATTCCTTATTTTGATTTTCATTCAAAATCTTTTCAATCTCTTGCAATCTCTTGTGAGCAAAATACAAATCATCTAAACTATTCTCACAAATTTCATACACACTTTTTGTAGAATGAAAATTTTGATGTTGGCTAAGACTAATGATTTTTAAATTATTTTTTATCATCCTCTGTCCAGAATCTGCTTCCAAATCTCCACTTAAAATCTTTATTAATGTTGATTTACCACTGCCATTCTGACCAATTATTGCAATCCGCTCGTTCTCATTGATCGTGCAACTCACTTGATTTAAAATTTTCTTATGATCATATTGTTTGCTAACATCTATGAGATTAATCAATGCCATACTTTATTATCCTAAAAGATTTATAATTGTAATACTATCAAAATTTAAGGTTCTTTATGCGTTTTGGAAAAATAGACTATCTTAATCTTGCTCCATTTGATGTTTTCATCAAGGCTTATCCAACAACTTCTAACTTCAAGCAATTTCTCAATCTCCACAAAACTTATCCATCAAGACTCAATAAAGATTTTTTACTCAAACGCATTGATGCTGGTTTTATCTCATCAATTGCAGGGTATTATTCTCATTTGCATCAAAGAGCAACAATGACAGGCATTATCTCTAAAGGATCTGTTTGGAGCGTTATTGTTTTACCCACAAAAGATGCTCAAGACTATCAATCTGCTACTTCAAATGCTCTCTGTAAAGTTTTAGGCTTAAAAGGAGAAGTTCTTATTGGTGATAGGGCTTTGCAGTACCGCTACAAAAATGGTAAACACATTGATATGGGAGATCAATGGTTTAAAAATAAGCACCTACCCTTTGTATTTGGAAGATTTTGTATCAATTCTTATGATGATTTTTATCAAAAAATGGCTTCTGCTTTTAATCAAAAAAAAGTCAAAATTCCTCATTATATTTTGATGGAATACTCAAAACGACTAGAAATAGAACCTCAATATATTTTAGAATACCTCAAACATATCTACTATAAAATTGGCCCAAAAGAACTTCTGGGATTAAAACGATTTTACAGGGAGTTATTTCTTAAAAAAATTAAAAAACCATTAAAACAACATTTTTATACAAAAACAAAAGATTAGTCTAAGTCCGTCGAACAAACATCCATTCACTACACCACATCAAAAATGCGTAAAGATAAAGTCCAAAGCGAACATTAAAGTAGTCTGTATTACTCAAAACATCTGAACATAGCAATACTGCCAACATTACAGCCACTAGAAGTAGCAAATTCACATATTCATAAAATTTAAAGAGATTTTTTTTTCTTATAAAGATAATCAAAAGCAATAATATTGCGACCACAAAAACAAGTAAATCAACATAAAGATACAGATTAGGCTTATTGTAGTAAGGTTGAAATGCACTTGCAACCAAAACAATTAAACAAATATAAATCGAAGGAAAAAAGATATAAGCAAAACGCCCTAAAAGCTTTGTCAAATCAAAAGAAAGATTTAAAATCCAAAACCCAAATGGTAAAATACAAAAAAAGAGATAAAAGAAACCAGAAATAAGGATTGCTTCAAATCGAATGCCTATAAGTGAAAAGAAATCAAGATAAGCAAGATTAGAAGAAACAGAATGCAATTCCTCAATGAAGTCTTTTTGAGGAGAACTGATAGAAAAAATCCACACAAACAAGAAAAAAAATCCAATCAGTGTCGCCAATAAGCTTTTTATAAAATAATTTGGCTCTTTCAATCGAGCAAAAACAATATAAGATAGGCTTGTTATTGCGATTAAAAAATACAAAAGTTTAATGACAAAATCATACACCATTCCTTCTTTACACATCAGTGAAAAAAGTTGAGAAAAAGTCACACTAAACTCTGATACACCTATATTTAAAATTATAAATACAATCATAAAAAACAAAACACAAGATTTGACTAAACCAATCAATTAATATCCTTAAAAATTCTTTGCCACAAACCCATCAATGCCATTTGCAATACCAAGTGCCAAATACTTTTGATATTCCTTATTGTTTAGCCTCTTGCTCTCTATTTCGTGAGAATTGTATCCAATTTCAATCAAAACAGAGGGCATTAATGCACCCGCTAATACCCAAAATGGCCCCTCTCTCACTCCTCCATCAATAACACCATCATACTGATTTCTTAGTTCTTTTAAAATTCCTGATTGTATATCAATAGCAAGCTTATTAGATGCAATTAAACGATGAGAATTCAGCGTGTTTAAAAAAGAAAGTTTGGAAAAATAATTCATTGTTTCAACATCACCCTTATTTTCTTGTTCTGCAACATCTTTGGCTCTCTCACTCCTTGCAGTAGAAAGAAAATAAGTCTCTACTCCTTGGGCTTTTAAATTTCCATTTTTTCCTACAGAATTTGCGTGTATTGATACAAAAAGATGAGCGTTCTTAATGTTTGCCATCTCCGTGCGTTTTTTCAAATCAATATACACATCACTGCTACGAGTCATAAAAACAGTGTATCCACGCCTTTTGAGTTCTTTTTCAAGCATTTTAGCCACACTCAAAACAATAACTTTTTCACAAACCTTACTTGCTCCCATCGCCCCACAATCCTTGCCACCATGTCCCGCATCAACTACAATTCTAAAAGCACGCTTTGGGTTCTGATTTTTTATTTCAGAATTAGCTTTTGTGCCTGTTTTTAAAAGATCTGTTTTATCGTGATGCTTAGATATTGTTTTTTTGACATTAGCTACCTGAGCGGCTTTACTTTCCCTTTTGGCAGATGAACTAGTTGTCTTTGATTTCTTTTCTCTTAAAAGAGGAATTCGATCAACAAAACTAATATAAAGAATATGTTGATCAAACCTAAGTTGATAAGAAGTTTGCTTATCACCGACTATCACAATTCTTATACGCTTTGGGGTATTCTGAGCCACCACAATTGAAAGTCCTCTTCTAAAAGAATACTTCTTTTTTGAAAAAGGAATAATTGCTCCATCTAATTCTAAAAATTCACTAAATTCACCAATCTTTTTAATGCGTAAATCTTTCTGCAAGATCGGTTTATCAAGAACAACCTTAAGACTAGTATCTCCAAATGGAATAATATTTAATATTTTTGTCGCGTGCGCTAAACATAAGGTCAATAGCAATGCGACAAAAACTCTCATTAGTCCTGAACTAACTCTTTTATTAGCTCTTCAACGCTTAAAATCTTATCTATTCTATAGCCGTTTGCTCCAGTAAAATAAAGCCCTTCTAATTCATCACCAAGGTGAGCTTTTCCTAAACTATCAGCAATGCAATAGCCAACCGCTTTAGCTTCTTTGCCACGATTACAAGGGGCTACACAATTACTGATACATTTAATCTTTGGAGCATTTCCCTCTTTCAAACGCTCTAAAACCCCCATATTAATTGCACGCGCAGGATATCCTACTGGAGATTTAATCAAGCTAATATCTTCCTTTTTAAGAGAGGGTAAAATTTTTGCATAAACTTTAGCATCACACTCATGGGTTCCTAAAAACCTCGTGGCCATTTGCACACCACTTGCACCAAGAGAAATCATTCTATCAATATCTCCTCGATCCCAAATGCCACCTGCTGCGATTACTGGAATATCGCCCCATTTTCTACTCTCTTCAACTACATAAGGTAAAATACTCTCAAGTTGATATTCCTCTTTAAAGCAATCTTCATACTTAAAACCTTGATGCCCACCAGACAATGGCCCTTCAACAATCACTGCATCAGGAATCTTCTCATACCTTTCTTTCCAACGCTTGCATAAAACTCTCAATGCCCTTGCAGAAGAAACAATAGGGATTAAAGCCACATCTGGAAAATTTTTTGTAAATTCTGGCATATTAACTGGTAATCCTGCTCCAGTAATAATAAAATTTGCTCCCGCTTCACACGCATTTCTAACAACACGCCCATATTCATTGATTGCATAAAGTATATTTGCTCCTAAAGGCTTATCACCGCAAATCTTCCTAGCATTCTTAAAAATCTCATTCAATGCTCTTTTTGAATAAAAATTTATTGCTTCAAATGGTTTAGAAGAAACAATCTTTTCTACAAACTCCATCTTTTTATAATAACCCGTTCCAACTGCGCTAATAATTCCCAATGCTCCACACTTTGAAACATTTCCAGCAAGCTCATCCCAGCTAATCCCCACTCCCATACCACCTTGAAAAATTGGGTATTTAATTGTGTATTTTCCAATTTTTAGGGGTTTTAATGTCGTTTTCATTTTTTTCCTTTAAGAGATAGTAATTTGAACAAATTTTCGTTTTCCCATTTGCAAGACATAAGTGCCTTTATCAAATTTATAATTTTCATCATTTAATTTTTTCTGATCGATCCTTACAGCACCTGCCTTAATCTCTCGTCTAGCTTGAGAGGTAGATGAAGAAATGCCACACTCTACCATGATTTTACAAATCCACTCACCTTGTAAAAAGTTAAAATTTTTTAAATCTTCTGGCAGATTATTTTTAGAAAAAATATTATTAAATTCTTCCTTTGCCTTCAAAGCAACCTCTGTGCTATGATAGCGTGTAGTGATTTCTAAAGCCAACAATTCCTTTGCGGCCTTAGGATGCAACTCCCCACTATTTACCTGAGATTTTAGAGTTTGAATTTCTTTAAGACTTCTATTGCTCAATAGCTCATAGTATTTCCACATAAGGTCATCAGAAATGCTCAGTATTTTAGCATACATTGACTGAGGTTCTTCATCAATTCCTATATAATTTTTTAAACTTTTGCTCATTTTTTGCACACCATCTAACCCTTCAAGCAATGGCACCGTCATGATAGATTGCTCTTTACTTAGGCCATAAGATCGTTGCATACTTCTCCCCATCAAAAGATTAAACTTCTGATCATTCCCTCCAAGCTCTATATCGCAGTTTAAAGCCACAGAATCATACCCTTGCAATAATGGATAAATAAACTCAACAATACTGATTGAATCTCCATTCTTATAACGCTTCTCAAAATCATCTCTTTCCAGCATTCTAGCAACAGAAAAAGTAGAAGTTAATTGCACTAAACCATCAGATCCCAACTCCTTTAGCCATTTAGAATTAAAACACACCTCCGTATGAACAGGATCTAAAATTTTAAAAACCTGCTCTGAGTATGTTTTTGCATTTTGATCCACTTCCTCTTGGCTTAAAAATTTCCTTGTTTGACTCTTGCCACTTGGATCACCTATTCTTGCAGTAAAATCTCCAATTAAAAATTTAACACTTCCGCCAAATTTTTGAAAGACGGCTAACTTCTGGATCAAAACTGTGTGTCCTAAATGCAATTCTGGCGCTGTAGGATCAAATCCAGCCTTAACAATAAACCTCTCACCTGTCCTTAAAAAGCGCTCAATCAGCTTGGCAATATACTCTTCACCAATAAATTCAACACAACCTCTTTTAATCTCTGAGAGTGCTTCTTGAAGTTTTTCTTCTATATGACTCTGCATTTTTGCTCCTTAACTTTGATAGGCATCTTGAAGATTACTAAAATCAATAATCTTGTATTGACTCGATAAAATATCTTTTAATTTTTTAACCTCGAGACTTTTTACTTCAAAATGAACTTCACAAAAAAATGAAGTATTTTTATAAACGCTATAATTAATCCCGAGTATATTGCAATGATATTGAGCTAATGTCGTTAAAAACTTAGCCACAGAACCAATCTTATCTTCAAGTGCCACAATGATTTTAAAAGATGGTAGCCGATCTTGCACCCACTCAGTCATCACCACAGAAGCCCCTTTATTAATCTCTTCATACAACCGATCGCACAACACATGATGAACCACAACTAATTGTTGATTTTGAAGCCCCATAATTTTATCGCCATATTTAGGGTAACAACACAAATCAAACCTCACTTCAGTAACATTCTTTGGCGCATAAACATTAAATTTCTCAAAACTAAAAATCTTTAATCGTCTCATATTAAGGCGAATTTTTGCAAAAAATCCTTTGCTTTTTGAAATACTTGCTTTGATTTCTTCAGTCATTTCTAATAAAAGTTTTTTATCGTGCATTATCTTCCAAAGATTTTGCGTTGTTACCCCTTTGATTGATAAAAATCTTTCAAACCCTTTACGCCTTTGTCCAAAAATTGATGAAAGCAGCAAAATAGCTCCTCTTTTTTGTATCTCTCGAATTCTATTTAAACGCTGAAACTTCAAAGCTGACTTTGCTCTTGAAGTTTTTACTTCATCAATATAAGCATACTTTGGCATTGCATTTTTAGATGTGATCACACGAACGATATCTCCGCTTTTTAGCCTTTGAAGCAAAGACGCCTTTTGATTATTGACATAAGCTCTCACTGCAGTATTCCCAACTTCTGTATGAACTGCATAGGCAAAATCTAAAGCCACTGCACCAACAGGCAATGAATAAGTATCGCCCGCTGGCGAGAAAACAATAATATCCTCCTGATAAAGATCATTTTTTACCAACTCATAAAATTCTTCAATAGCGTGATCTTGATACTCAAAATTATGCAACCAATCCATATTTGGAGTCAAGCCTCCGCTTTTATATTTCCAATGTGCTGCAACTCCATATTGCGCACTTTTATGCATATCAAAAGTTCGTATTTGAACCTCATAAACCAAAGCCTGTTCAAAAATTGTCGTATGGATTGTTTGATAGCCATTTTCTTTGGGCAGGGCAATATAATCTTTAAATCGTGACATAATGGGCTTAAAATGCAAATGAATCAACCCAAGAATCTTATAACATTGCAATCGTCCTTTTGCAATGATTCGGATTGCAAGCAAATCCAAAACCTCATCAATACTTACCCCTTTTCTTTGCATTTTAAGATAAATTGAATAAGGTCGCTTAATCCTGCTTTCAATTTTAAAATCACCCTCTGCAAAACCATTTTTTAAAAGAAGTCCCTCAATTTTTTCAATAAACTGATGCAAGCGTGTAAAAAAAATCTGATTATTCTGATTAAGAAAATCTTGAATTCTTTTGTAGTCTTCAGGAAATAGATAATAAAAACTCCGATCTTCTAGCTGATTTTTAATAGAAGATATTCCAAGCCTATGAGCTATTGGTGCATAAACCACAAGTGTTTCTTCTGCGATGCTTTTTTGTTTTTTTTCACTCAATGCTGATAGGGTTAGCATATTATGTAGCCGATCGCTAATTTTGATGATTAAAGCCCTAGAATCTTTTACTGCGGCAATTAACATTTTTCTAAAAGTCAAAGCTGTTGTGATTAATTTTTCAGAAGTTTTTGTATGCAATTCTTCTTTTCTTACCTCTGAAATTTTTGTCAAAGCATCAACAAGATTGGCGACATCTTCACCAAAATTTGATCTCACATCTCTGATGTGATAATCAGTATCTTCTACTACATCATGAAGCAATGCTGCACAAACCATTGCCTCATCTCCTCCATAAAATCCAACAATACATGCAACACAAATTGGATGAATAACATAGGGCTCACCACTCTTTCTTTTTTGTCCATCGTGAAATTTGATTGCAACATCAAGAGCTTTTTGAATATTGGCAGTCATTACAACATTTTCTAAAAGTTTGCGTTTAGCAACATCAAGGGTTTTTACCTGTAGCAATGTATCAAAAAAACTTAGATTCACTTACACCTTCTATGCTTCCTAAAATAAAAAATCCAAACTAAATAGCCTCTTTATGCAACTCCAGTTTTTCTGGAGACGGAGGACCTAAAAGCACAGCCATTCCAATGCCAAAAAAGTTATAACCTCCATTAGGAAAAGTTAATGCTCCATTTGAGTAATGTTTTAAAAATAACTCTAACTCCATATCTCCACTCTTCCAAGCATCTTTAAAACGATAGCCAAGAAAAATTTTCTCACCAAAATTGAAGTTTGATCCTATTCTTTCATCTGCCTGAGTTCTGATATAAATCCCTATTCCTACACCCAAATAAAGATTATCCAAAAAGAGAGGCAGAGCTATATCTTGAGAAATACCAAAGCTTAACTCAGTCAATTGAGATATTCCAGAAAAACTTTCTAATTCTAGGTTTATTCTCCCCGCAAGACTAAAAAAAGTATTGGGTTGAGAATAATCAAAACCAATTCCTCTCAATCCGCTAAAACCATTTAAATCAAAATCCTGCATATAGGTCAAATTAATTCGATGTTTTCTATCCCCAAACATAGGATTAATATCAAATAAACTTCTGGGTTTAGTTAAGTTCTGGTCTGACTCCCTACACTTACATACAGATACTTCTGTTTTATCTTTGTCATCATTGCAATGATTTTCTTTTTCAGATACACCTGCTTGAGATTTATCTTCTGCATGAAGCAACCCCACAAAAAATATAATAAAACAAAAAATTAAAAAACTATTTTTCTTCTCAAAAAACCACATAAATTTTTACAACTTAGAATCTTGACTGATTTTTTCAATACTAATTTTTCCCTCAGCAATTTCCATCATTGCAATATCAGTTAATTTTTGATTTTTTATATCCGCATCCACCAACGGCTGAGCGCCATTTTCTAGTTGTTTCACTCGATTAAAAACCATATTTGCCAAAATATAGCGATCATTAAGTGTATTATCAAGTGCCTTAGCGATAACTTCTTCCATTCTCATTTTCTTAACTCCTTTTTAAAATTTACTTATTTAACAACAGAAAAACTGCCTTTATTATTCTGGATAATATCTACAAGATTTTTTTCTTTAAACATATTGCACACGATGATTGGCAATCGATTGTCTCGTGCTAAAGCAATGGCTGTATCATCCATAACCTTAATATGTTCTTTAAGGGCATCATCATAACTCAACTCATCTAATTTTATGGCATCTTCAAACTTGTGAGGATCTTTTGTATAAATGCCATCTACTTTAGTTGCCTTAATAATCAAACCCGCACCAATCTCAACAGCTCTTAATACAGCTGCGGTATCTGTTGTCATAAATGGATTTCCAGTCCCCGCTGCAAAAATTACCACTCTACCCTTTTCAAGATGTCTGATTGCCTTTCGATAAATATAGCTTTCACACACCTCTTTTATTTCTAATGCACTTTGAACGCGAACATCAAGACCAATATGTTCAAGTGCTTCCTGCATAGCAACCGCATTAATCACAGTGGCAAGCATACCCATATAATCACCACTCGTTCTACGAATAATTCCACCAGCAGAGGCTGTAACACCACGAATGATATTCCCTCCACCAATCACTATACCAACCTCAATACCCGCTTCAGCCAAAAATTGAATCTCTCGAGCAATGTATCGCAATATCGAAGAATCAATCCCAAAGCCTGTATCTCCAGACATTGCTTCACCTGAAAATTTTACCAACACACGCTTTTTCACATCTGTCATTTATCTACACCCTTAAATTCTATGCTGTTCTATACTAAACTAAAAACTCTAAAGCCACCTTAAATTTGGTCAAAACCTAGCACACAAAGTGATACATAAAATCTTGTATTGCAATTCCCAAAAATAACTCAAAGCATAAGCTTATTCCATATAAAATGCAAGCAGCCCATACTTCATTCTTCAAGGTGGGAATGTTTCACGAAGCTTATTATACTATAGAAATTGGGTATTTTTTAAGTGATTTTTTAATCATTCTCAGTAAAAATTGCTTGAACTCAAATTTTTATCAATTTTTTCATTTTTGTGCTTCAATTTTTTGGTATAATCGAACGTTAGGAATAAACAGAAAGCTTGGTATAAAAATCGTCGAGTTATTGCTTAATAAAGTCTTAGGCTATGATACGATAAGCGAGTTGGGTTTTATGGTTAAGTTGTATTTTTATCTCATACCCACGAATATTAGGTTTATTGCGAATTTTAAAACCTTTTGAAGTTTTCAACACTCTTAAAATTAAAGACAAGTTTTATATCTTATGGAAAGGATCTCAGAATGCTAGAATGGATGCAACGACATAAAAAATGGTTGGTGATTACAATTTGGGTAAGTGTCATTGCTTTAGTTTCTGCAGGAATGGTGGGATGGAATCCAAGTAGCTTTTCTTTTGCAGGAGATAATGTTGCAAAAGTAGGAAATATAAAGATTTCCCAACAAGAATTTAACTTAGCCTATCAACGCATTCTTAATGAATATTCAAAAGTTCTTGGTGATTCTCTTGATGGTGATAAAGCAAAAGAACTTGGTTTAGATAAAGTTGCTCTAAATCAACTCATACAAAAAGCACAACTTCAAAATTTTGCCACAGATATTGGATTAAGAGTTACCAATCAAGAGGTTGCAGAGGCAATCATTCAAAATGAAAGTTTTCAAAAAGATGGCTCTTTTGACAATACGCTTTATCGCAACCTTTTAAAAGAAAATAATCTTTCAGTTAAATTTTTTGAAGAATCTGTGAGAGATTCTCTCTTGATAGAAAAACTTCTTAAGCTTTTTCCAACCTCAATTACAGCTCTTGAACAAAAAGCAATTGGAAGTACAATCCAATTGACAGACACCATAGAATATAAAATCATATCTCCTGCAAAAAAATTGCAAAAAAAGATAACACCAACAGAACTTGAAGATTTTTGGAAACAAAATAAACAAAACTACATTAACTTACCAAAAGTTTCTTTAGAGATTGTTACCTCAAATATTAAAGATCAACCTTATACACAAAAAGATTTAGAGGAACTCTACAATGAAGATAAGTCAATTTATCTCAATCCAGATGGACACCTTCCGTCTTTTAGTCAAGTTAAAGACAAAGTCCAAATAGACTATCAATCTCAATTGGCAAAGAAGGAAGTTTTTCGTCTTGCTCAAAAGTTAAAATCAGATCACTCTCAGCAAGAACAAAAAAAAATCATTACAATCACTCTTGATAGTCAAGCTCCAAAAGAACTCAGAGAATCTTTTGATGATTTAGAGATAAACTCACTGAGCAAACCTTTTTTATACAATAAGAATTCTTACGCCATTGGAAAAGTGATTCAAAAAACTCCACAGGGTATCAAAACTTTTCAAGAAGCAAAAAAAGAGGCTCTACATGACCTTGAAAATAAACTCTTAATTCAAGAGTCGGAAGAAATGGCAAAAAAACAACTTATTACTTTCAAAGGTGATTTACAGGAAATCAATAACTTAAATACTCAAAAAATATCGACACTTAGCCCAAAAGACATCCAGATTGCAATCAGAAATATTTTTTCTCATTCAAATACTGAAGGAATCATAACTTTACAAGATAAAATTATGTTATATAGAATCAAAAAACAGCAATTGCCAGAAAAGATATCTGATCAGCTTTTTGGGGCAATCCAAAGCATAAAGTCTCAAACTCTTGATCGGGCTATTATGGATTATGTTAATAAAAAATACAAAGTCAGACTTTACTCTAAAATCTAAAACAATCACACAAGGAGCAGAAATTGGATAACAATTATATACTAGCAGTTGATATCGGATCAAGTAAAATCTGTGTTGCGATTGCAGAAAATCAAGACAACAAGCCAAAAATTTTAGGCTATGGACTTCAAAAATCTCAGGGCATAAAAAAAGGAGCAATTAGCAATATTGAATCAGCAAGTCAAGCCATCAGAAGTGCTGTTTCTAAGGCAAAACGGATGTCTGGCAAAGAAGATTATTTTAAAAAGGCAATTGTCTCTATCTCTAGCGTTTATACGACGAGTTTTAAAAAATCTGGATTTGTTAATGTCAATGATGGAGAAATAACAATTCAAGAAATAAGCCGAGCAATTGAATCAGCTGCCTATCATGCAAGCACTTCCATACAAGATTATAGCGTTATTCACATTCTTCCATATCGTTTTAAACTTGATGATCAAGATTACATTGAAGATCCCTATGGAATGATTGGTAATCGTCTTGAAGTTTTTGTTCACATCATAGTGGCTCCAAAATCAGCGGTAGAAAATATAAAAAAGGCAATGCGTTTAGCTGGGTTAGAGGTTGAAAATATCGTTCTTTCATCTTATGCATCTTGTATTGCGACTTTACTTCCAGATGAAAGAGAAATAGGAGCTATCTGTATTGATATGGGCGGAAGAACATCTGAGATTGCAGTTTATCTTGATAACTCAATGCAGTTTAACAATTATGTCCCAGTAGGCTCACAACATGTTACAAACGATATTGCAGAAGCAATCAATACTTCCATTTCTGCTTCAGAAAAAATAAAAATAGATTATGTTGATTTAGCATATGATAAAGATAATGATGATGGTGAAGTAACCCTTGAAGTTCCATCTATTGGTGATAATACGGTGCATCATGCTTCTTTAAAAACGATTCAAGATGTTACCAATCAAAGGATTGTAGAAACTTTTGGGATTTTAACAGGTTACACAAAACAAAGCGGACTAGAAGATAGGGTTGGGACGGTTGTTTTAACTGGAGGAATGGCCAAAACAAAAAATATTAAACAGATTGCTGAAATATTTTTCGTCAATCATCCAGTAAGAATTGCAAAACCTATACCTCTTGATGGATTAACCGATGATCTCCAAGATGAAACCTGCTCCACTATTATTGGTTTAATTCTCTATGGTTCTGGAAGACATACAAATTACGAAAAAGATTCTCAAGGGAACATTCGACATAAAAAACTTCTCAACAATACGGACTATATGGGACAAAATCTTGAAATGTTTCAAGATACAGACTTGAGAAATCTTTCTAATAATTCAGAAAAAGATGAGGAAAGTGCCGAAAAAATTGATATAATCTCGAAAGGTCAAATCTCCAAGCAAAACTCCAAATCAGCCCATAGTGGTGGAGTCACTGGTTGGTTTAAAAACAAAATTGATCGAATGATTGAAAAATACTTTTAAAAGGACGTCCATGCAAACAGATATTAATCTCAAAGAGGTTCAAGATATTCAAGGTGCCAAAATCGCAGCCGTTGGTATTGGTGGTGGAGGGTCCAATATGATTGCTCATTTAATTAACAACGGCGTACATGATGCAATAAAACTCTTTGCTGCAAATACCGATATTCAACACCTTAGCAATTGCCCAGCACCACATAAAATTAAACTTGGTGAAAAGCTCACAAAAGGCTTAGGAGCGGGTATGATTCCAGAGAGAGGAAGAGAATCGGCTGAAGAAAGTTATGACATTATTCGAGAATCACTTGAGGGATTAGATATTGTGTTTGTTTCTGCAGGCCTAGGTGGAGGAACAGGGACGGGTGCAGCTCCTGTCGTTGCTAAGGCAGCTCAGGAAGTGGGTGCCCTAACGATTGCCGTTGTAACAAAACCATTCAGAATGGAGGGCAATAAACGCTCCAGAATAGCCGAAGAAGGTTTGAGAGAATTAAGAAAACATTGTGATGGAATTATCGTTATTCCTAATGAAAAGCTCTTGACAATTATTAAGCCAGATACAGGACTTAAAGAAAGTTTTCAGGAAGTTGATGCGATCTTAGCAAGGGCAGTCAATGGAATCTCAAATGTTATTCTAAAATATGGCGATAATGATATCAATACAGATTTTGCAGATCTCAAAACTGTAATGAGCAATAAAGGTTTAGCTTTAATGGGGATTGGTGAGTTCCAAGGAGATAATGCAGCGACTGAGGCAGTCAAAAAAGCCATTGATTCTCCTTTATTTGACAATCTCTCTATCAATGGAGCAAAAGGCATTCTTCTCAGCTTTGAAATCAACCCAGGCTATCCTCTTTATCAAATTAGTCAGGCTATGGATCTGATCCACGAAGTTGCAGATGAAGATGCACACATTATTTTTGGAACCTATACAAGCGAGGATATTCCAAAGGATCTTGTAAGACTGACAATTGTTGCCACAGGATTTGAGAAAGAGGTTATCAATAACGCAGAACAACCTTCACAAAAAACAAAAGATAATAAAATATTTCAAAATATTCATCTTGTAAAAATTAGTGGTGGCGAAAACTTTGAAATGGAAGATCTTGACAAGCCTACTTGGGCAAGAAAAAGACAAGATTAATAAAGATTCTTATTGTATCTTCTATCTTATCTGAAGCTCTCAGTGGAAGCTTCAGAATTTTGTTTGTTTCTTATTTAGTTGCTGGTAAATATTCTTTTTAAAATAAGTCATATCAGATTAAGACGCGGTATTGTGATTTTTCATCACAATCAATTTTAACAATCACAACAAAAAATATCTTAATAAGATAAAGGTAAAAATTTATTTGATTGATTAAGATTTTAGTGGATAATTTCAAGAAATCAGGGTATCTAAAATTTTATAGACTTTTTTGACAATTTTTTATGTATTTTTATACATTTGTTTTTATCATCTTTAATGCATAAAAATACTTCAATAAGATCAAAGCATTCAAACAACAAGTCAATCTTAAATAAAAAACAATTATTGTCCTTTCTCTCTAGTTCATACAAAATTAAATAAAAAGTTTTTGCTCTTTTAATTTTGAGGAATATTATAGATATTACTGAAATAAGAGATAGAGAGAAGATAAAAAATACCAGAAATACAAAAAAGCATTATTGCAAAAAACCCTTAAATGCATTTTCATTAAACAATAACACACACGACCACAAAAGCATTTTTAAATAAACTTTGCAAAATTTTTAAATCCTAAAGAAAATATTTTAAACAAAAATATCAGGGTTTGCAAGTTGAGTTAAAAATACAATCATATATTCTTAGCTGATAAAATAAAACTCATTTATCTTAAGCAAAAAATAGAGAGTAGATTTTGTATTCTACTCTTCAATATAATTTTTAAGCTTTCTACCAACCTTTGGATGCTTAAGCTTTTTAATTGCGCTAGATTCAATTTGTCTCACACGCTCTCTTGTAACATTTAATTCCTTGCCGATCTCTTCTAATGTCCTATCACTTTCATCATCTAACAATCCAAAACGCATTCTAATTACAGCCTGCTCTCTCTCACTCAATTGATCTAAAACCTCAAAAATCTGAGCTCTTAGATCTTCTTTCATAATTTGATCCATCGCATTGGTAGAATTCTTATCTTCAACAAAATCACCAAATTTACCATCATCATCTCCTCCAATAGGAGCTTCAAGACTGATTGGTTCTTTTGTAATCTTAATCACATGTTTGACCTTATCAACAGTCAATCCAACTTCCTCGGCAATGGTTTCAACATCTGGCTCTTTGCCATTTTCTTGAATATGTTTTCGCATAATTTTATGAATCCTATTGATTGTTTCAATCATATGAATAGGAATTCTAATAGTTCTGGCCTGATCTGCAATTGCTCTAGAAATCGCCTGTCGAATCCACCAAGTTGCATATGTGGAAAATTTAAAGCTACGCTTATAGTCAAATTTATCTACAGCTTTCATTAATCCGATATTTCCCTCTTGAATCAAATCTAAAAAAGGCAACCCTCGATTTGTATAACGCTTAGCAATACTCACAACCAAACGCAAATTAGACTTTGCCATTTTATTTTTTGCTTTATCAGAAATTAGCTTTCCACGCTTAATCTGCTCTAAAATCTCTTTGAGTTTTTCTGGTTCTAGATCAAATCCTTCTTCACTTGCCTCTTTGGTTTGAAATAATTTTTTTATATCCATATAGATATTAACCATTGTTGCTTCTGGAACAGAAGCTAAAATATCCTCTCGAGACATCTGAGTAATATTAGATAAAATTTTATTATGATTTTGGATTAAGGTATCATTAAAAAGAGGAAGTCGGTATTCTAATCTTTTTAACTCTTTTTCGAATCCATCATCATTTTTTAGTGTATTCTCCATCGCTTTTACTAGTTCTGCAATCAATTTACTAGTTGGCCCCAAATCTAAAAGTTTTTCTTTAAGAACGCATTGCTTATGAGCCAATCCAAGAACAAAAATCCATTCGTCTTCATCTTTATTGTTAGCACCTGTTTCAAAAAATTTAAGCCAGTCTTTCTTGGCAATATCTAAGGCCTTAAAACTTTCAAGTACTTTTTCAACGCGCTTTTGATCTTTTCTGGAGATAGGCTTTTTATTCTCTTCTTCTGAATCCTCATCTTCATCATTATCATCATCTCCACCTCCATCAGTGCTACTATCATCTCCATCATCATCAAAACTTTTAAATAACTCTTTAACTCGACGCTCTCTATTGATCAAAGCTTCTCGATAATCATAAATAAAATCAATTAAATATGGAACTGAACAGATAGCATCTAAAATAATATCCTCACCCAATTCAATCTGTTTGCTTAGCTCCACCTCTTCTTCTTTGGTTAAAAGTTCTATTTGCCCCATTTCGCGCAGATACATTCTCACGGGACTATCACTCCTACTCCATTCTAAAAGCTCACGCTCTTTTATAAGGTCAAATTCAGAATCAAGCTCTTCATCTAACAGCTTTTTCTTTTCTTCAGCCTGCTTAATCTTATCTTTAGCATTTAATGTTTTTGCAAGTTCAGAAGAACTTACAAGCTTTGTTTTATATTCAGCACATAGTTCTCGGATCTTTTTTACCTGCGTCGCTGTAGGAATTTTTCCAATAATAGCAGCAACCTTCTCAAATGACAATAAGTCTGACTTATGCTTAGAAAATAATGTTTCTAGTTTTTGATTAACATCTTTTGCACTCATAGTTTATTCCTCTTATTTTTTATTCTTTTAAACCCCCAAACTTTTGCTTGCTCTCTGATAGTCTTTAAATCAAACTCATAGCAAACAATCCCCTCTTTATTGCCCATTTTTTCAACAATTTGAGCATCTGGATCAACAATAAAACTATCGCCATAAAAATCAATATTTTCGTTTTCTAGCATAGAAGATCCTGTACGATTAACCCTTACAACCATCATGCCACTACAAAAAGCACGCATCTGCAAAAGCATCTGCCATCTTTTGGTGCTTTCAAATGTCGAAGCAGTTGGCACTAATACTATATCGACATTTTGCTCTTGCATTTTTAGCCATAAAGCATCGAAGTGACTCTCAAAACCAAATAAAACACCTATTGTTGCTCCACAAAAATCAAAAATATAAGGGGTTTTGAAACTTTTTTTTGGATTTGAATAAAATTTTTCTTCATTCCAATGATCGTAGTTGATCAAACGCTGTTGCATATAATATTCCGTTGTTTTTGCATCTATAACTGCAATCTTTTTATAAAGCTTACATTTTTCATCAGCAACAACAATAGGAACAACAATTTTAAGTTTATAGCGCTTTGCCATTTTCTGCAAACTAAGAATTTTTTGCAAACTCAATTGAGCAATCATTTCTTTAGGCTTTTGCTTTAAATCACTAAAAAATAAATCAAAGACATATTCACCAAATATGACCAAACTCTCTTTTTGAATATATTTAAAATAACTCTCTAATGCCTCTTCCTGAAAGGGCATTGATCCAGCTTGACAAATCGCTATCTTCACTCTTCTTCCTTTAAAATCTGATTTTTTATCTCCTCATATTCTATTTGAGCATTCTGAAGCAACTCTTGAGCTTCTCTGATCATATCAAACCCCTCTTTGTAGAGTAACACTCCATCTTTTAAACTTAAATCTGATTCTCCTAATTTTTGAATAATCTGCTTAATTTTTTGAATTTTTTGTTCAAAATCTAAATCGCAATAATCTTCTTTTTTCTCGCTCATCATTTCTCCTAGTTTTTATATTGTTCCATATTTAAGGTTTTTAATTCTTTATCCACACAAATACTTGATACCATCGCACCTGATACATTACTAGCAGTCCGTGCCATATCTATTATCGGATCAATAGCCAAGATAATAGCCAACAAACCAAAATGAGAACCAAAGCCTATTCCTGTTAGCATAATTGATGCAGCCATCGTCGCACTACCAGGAATCCCAGCAATTCCAAGAGAACCCAAGATACCAACAATAACAACCATCACAACAAAACCTAAATCAATAGTTACTCCAAGCTGATAAGCCACAAATATAGCCACAAGACCAGGAAAATAACCTGCACAACCATGCAATCCAACTGTTGTTCCGATTGACGGAATAAAATTTGCAACACCCCTACTCACACCTAGCTTATCTTGAAGAGTTGAAATTGTCAAAGGTAATGTCCCCACAGAAGATCGAGAAACAAAAGCAAAAAGCAAAGTAGAAAAAGATTTTTTTGCATAAACAAAAGGATTTAAACCATGCAATGCAATGAGAATCATATGAACAATAAACATAACCACCATCGCAATATAAATTAAAACTATAAAGCTACCTGCTGAAACAATTGCACTGATTCCATATGAGAGTATGACTTTAATCATCATACAAACAACCGCATAAGGCATAAATCGAACGACAAAAAGAGTGATACGCATAATAAGCTGGTGTAAAAATTTAATCAGTTGTTCAAAAACTTTATAAGATTCATTTAATTTTTCAACTTTCGCAACAGATTGTGCACCAAAACCGATAAAGAAACAAAAGATCACATAGGCAATAATATTATTTCTACTCATCTCAACCACAACATTACTTGGAATCAAATTCAGCAAAATGGTTAAGAGGTTCTCAACCTCTCTGCTATTAAGATCTCCTTTTTGAACTTCCATTCCTGAGCCTAATTGAAAAACTATTCCAAGAATTACACCAACCAATACAGCAATTCCAACACCCAATAAAATCCAAAAAAATGATTTACGCAAAAATGCCCCCATTGATACTTCTTTATCAAATTCTAAAAGAACCTTAATGATTGAAATACCAACTATCGGTAAAACCAACATTTTGATAAATCCTAAAAATACATCAGATAAAAAATCAACATAATGATCAAATTCTTGTATCCACAATATTTTTGTTGGTTCAAGATTTTGAAAACTAAAATCTCTGGAAATAAAGTAAATACTTAATCCAAAAACAACACCAAAAACCAATCCCACGAGAGTTCTTAACGAAAAATCAATCTCTCTGTCCTGTAAAAGTTTAAGCAGGTAGAAGATAACACAAAGAATAAATAAACAAATTAAAGTTTGATATTGAGAAATCAATAAAAATTCTCTTGAAAATCGAAGAAAACTTGAGGTAAAGTCCATTAAATATCCTTTTTACATATAATTAAACTTGAAATATTAGCACTATAGCTTTTATTGAAAGTACATATAAGTTTATATTGTTCTAGCTTCTGAATTAAATCTTTTGAGCTTAAAAACCCATCAATTGAATTTGGCAAATAAGCATAAGCCTTATAATTTTTAGAAACTATTCCTCCTATCAAAGGTAAAATTTTGCGCGTATAAAAACTCATTAATCTATCTAAAATCTTCTGATTTTTATGTTGAGTAAATTCTAAAATCACTAAAATTCCATTAGGCTTGAGAACACGAGAAAACTCCCGAATAGCCAAATCCAAATCCACCACATTTCTGATCCCATAAGCAATTGATAAAATATCAATACTCTCATTTTCTAAAACACTCAAATCTTGGGCAACTGATTGATGAAATCTGACTTTTTGATTTTGAAGCTTTTTTTTAGCGATTTCAAGCATTTTCTCACTTGGATCAATACCAATAAATTCAGCTTTTCTCTCTTCTAGATTTTCACACCAATACATCAACATATCACCTGTTCCGCAAGCTATATCAGCAATCACAAGATTCTTATCTAGACACAAATTCAAAGCCTTTTTGATCGCTTCTTTTCTCCAAGATCGATCAATGCCTAAACTCAATACACGATTTGTTAAATCATAGCTCCCAGCAATTTGATCAAACATTTGAATGATTTCTTGTTGCTTTTGTGCATTATCTTTTGACATATAAAATCCAATCTCTTAATACTTGAATCTGTTCTTGAGTCTGCTTGCTTGATGTTCCACCTAGGGAATTTCTTGCATTCATTGATGATTTTAAATTTAATACAAATTCTGCTCCTTGCTTTATTCTAGGATCAATTTTTATAAGTTCCTGATCTTTTAATTCCGTGATATCTTTCTTTTTTTCCTCAGCATAAGCAACCACTCTACCCGTAATATGATGAGCCTCTCTAAAAGGAACACCGCACTCTTTAACTAAAAAATCTGCGAGATCTGTTGCAGTGAGATGACCTGTTTTTGCCATTTTCTCCATAGATTGCTCCTGAACACTCATTGTCTTAACTAATTCTCTAAAAATTTCAAGACAAAGACTTGCTGTTTCAACAGAATCAAATACCCTCTCCTTATCTTCTTGCATATCTTTGTTATATGCAAATGGCAAACCTTTCATTACCGTAAGCAAAGACATAAGGTTTCCAAAACTTCTACCACTCTTTCCTCTTAACAACTCTGGAACATCTGGATTTTTTTTCTGTGGCATAATAGAGCTCCCTGTCGCATATGCATCACTTAAAACAACAAATCTAAACTCATAACTGCTCCATAAAATCAATTCTTCTGCAAAGCGAGAAAGATGCATCATCATCATTGAAATGTCATAGAGCAAATCCAATGCAAAATCCCGATCACTAACACTATCCATCGCATTAAGAGTTGGTGCCCTAAAATTTAATTCTTTAGCCATCATCAAACGATCATTACCATAGGGAGTTCCAGCTAATGCCCCTGAACCCAGAGGAAGATAATCATTGCGTTTTATGCTTGATTCTAATCTTTCAAAATCTCTCTTAAGATTAGCACACCAAGCAATAAGGTGGAAACCAAAATTAATAGGCTGCGCATGCTGTAAATGTGTCATTCCAGGCATAATGGTTGTTGTGTGTTTTTCTGCTATATCGAGTAAAACAGAAATGAGTTCAAGAAGTAGTTTTTGTAATTCTCTTGAGGATTCTAGAACATACATTCTGAAATCTAAAGCCACTTGATCATTTCTGCTTCTTGCTGTATGGAGCTTTTTACCAACATCTCCAATCTTTTGAATCAAAGCACTCTCAATAGCCATATGAATATCCTCATCTTCAATTCTAAAACTAAATTGATTTGATTCTATCTCTTGAGCAATTTCATCAAGTCCCTTATGAATAAGTTCTAAATCATTTTGACTTAAAATACCAATTTGATGAAGCATTTTAGAATGAGCTTTTGAACCCAAAATATCATAACTCCAAAGACGATAGTCAAATGGCAAAGAAGCATTAAAGCGTTCCAAAAGAGCAGAACTTTTCTCTTTAAAACGCCCTCCCCAAAGTTTTTCCCTAGACTCTTCTTTCATTCAATCTCCTCATCATTATCTAAATTGCAAAACTACACTCACGATAATAACAATCAATAAAATTGTAGGAACCTCATTAAAAAATCTAAAAAAGACACCTTTCATTTGAGTCTTTTCTAGTTTTTTGTAGTAATAAACACAAGAAAAATGAAAAATAATTAAAAAAAGCACAAAGAGCAACTTAATATGTATCCATTTTCCAGTCAAAAAAATATTTCCAGGATAAAACCATATCAATGCAATACCTGAAACAACACTCACAATCATAGCTGGGTGAGCAATGCCGTTGATTAACTTTCTCTCTTGCACTCTAACGATCTTTGTGTAAGCCTGATTATCAAAATTTTCACAATGATAAACAAAAAGCCTAGGCAAATAAAATAAAGCTGCCATCCAAGAAAATACAGCAATCAAATGTAAAATTTTTGCGTAGGCAAAAAAATCAAAATTTTCCATTTCTTCTCCTCTAAAGATTTTTCATTGCAAGACTAAACTTTTCTAAATTTCCCCTACTTCCTTCAAGAGTAACATCAACAAAATCTACAAGAAACTCTTGATGAAAAATTTCAATATGGTGGATTTTAGCAAGGTATTTTACTCTATTTAATGATGAGTAATCACATTGAATCACAAGCTTTTCTTTTTCAAGAAAATCCAAAAATACCCCACTATCTGCATTTTTAATACATTCCACGACACTTTGAGTATAAGCACGAACCAAACCACCAACCCCCAATAACACACCGCCAAAGTAACGCACAACAATAGCTGCGACATTCACAAGAGAGTATCCACGGATCACATTTAAGATAGGCATTCCAGAGCTCCCTTTTGGCTCTCCATCATCGCTAAAACGCTCAATGATCTGTCCTTGTTTAAAAATACGATAAGCAAAAACAAAATGAACAGCCTTAGTGTGTTCTTGTTTTAGTTTTTTCATTTGGCTATCAAAATCTTCATAAGGGATTAAAAAAGCCAAAAAATTTGATTTTTTTACTTCCGTAGAATAGTTAATTTTTTGAATCAGAGTTTTCATAGCGTTTCAAATAAATTTCTACTCCCTTGCCTTTGAGTATCATTGAGTTTTTATCTATTTTTTGGACAAAATAAATACCTTCAAATTTCTTTGATAAATTAATTTCAAAATCCATTAATTCATGGGGAGAACAAAGCTTTCGCGTAAAACTTACCTCATAGACGCTAATTCTATCAGCATCTTTCCAGGTATAGTTAGCAGAAAATTGATTGCAAGTTCCTACGCCATAAATTTTATTCTGAGTTACATCAAAACTCAATGTAGAATTCTCCGTATTTTGAGCTAACTCTTGCAAATCTTCAATAGTAGGTTTTTTATCATTTGTATCAAGCACATTATCAATTCTTTGCGTATCACTCTCATTTTCATCTGAAGACAATTCAGCACTTTTTGCCTTTTCAAGATCTAAAATTGCCTTTTTTCTTAATTCATTAACCCCAAGATATTCTTTTCCATCAATCACAACTTTTTGAATTTCCCAATTATTTGCATCAAAACTACCCTGAAAAATATTGCTAAAGAAAGCACAGCCAGACAAACCAACAAGCAATACAACAAGACCAAACACTTCTGCAAAAGTCAAAAAATATTTACGCAACACAAGCTCCAAAATACAATAAAAATAATTTCAAAAATAAATCTGAAGTCTATCATTCTAAAGTATAACTTTTGATAACAATACTTAAAGTTTTAAAATTCAATCTTCTGAAGCTAGGATTTTACATTTTTAAGCTTTAAAAATCAATAAAATATAAAATCCTTATTTAATCAAATCTCAGAATCAATGCCCAATCCAAATATATGCATAATGCTCAACCCACGGCACGCAAATCACAAGGAAAGCAATGAGGTAAATAAAACCAAAAATAAAACCGAGTTTCCAAAAATCTCCACTTTTTACATAACCACTTCCATACCACACAGGACTTGGCCCTGTGCCATAAGGAGTAATGATTCCCATAATACCAAGAGAAAGCAACATCAATAAAGTCATTTGTTGAACATCTACACCAGGAATACTTGCTCCAACAGTCATAAACAATGCAAGAAGAGCAGTTACATGAGCAGTTGTGCTTGCAAAACAATAATGCAGGATATAAAAGAAGATAACCAATCCTAAAAATGCCATCATCGGATTAAAACTTTGTAAGTATGAACCTCCAATATCAGCCACCCAATTTAAAAAGCCAACATTTTTAAGACCCCCAGCTAAAGCCACAAGCGATCCAAACCAAACAAAAACATTCCAAGCAGCTTTATTTGTCATCACATCATTCCAGGAAATGATACCTAAAAGTGCCATTCCGACAACAACCGCCAAAGCAACAGTTGTGGCATCAATTCCAAAAGTTTTACCTCCGATCCAAAACACCAAAGCAAAAATCGCCATTAAAATCATCAGCCATTCTTTAATGGACATTGATCCCATTTTTTCAAGCTCTTCACCAGCCCACTTTGGAGCTTCATCAGAACCTTTAATTTCAGGCGGATAGATCCAATAAGTCAATAATGGAGTGAGAATAAACAAAATGATTCCACAAGGTGCAAAAGCAATAAACCACCCAATCCACCCAATACCAACAAATCCACTTTTAGTGGCCGTTTCCATCGCAAGTAAATTTGGTGCAAGACCTGTAAAAAACATTGAACTTGTCACACAAGTAGATGAGATTCCAACCCAAATTAAGTAAGATCCAATTTTTCTTGCACCTTTATTAGGGTAACTATCTAGCATTGGAGGAATACTAGATACAATAGGATAAATTGTTCCTCCACTTCGTGCAGTATTTGATGGGATAAAAGGTGCTAAAATCGCATCAGCAATTGCAATTGCATAACCCAACCCCAAGGTTGTCTTTCCCAAAAGCTTCACCAATAAAAGTGCAATTCTTCTACCAAGACCACTCTTATCATAGCCAAGCCCAAGCATAAAAGCAGCAAAGATAAGCCATACAGTGCTATTTCCAAATCCAGATAGCCCCCAATGAATAGCATCTGAAGACTTTATCACTACCCCATCAGCCCCAGATCCATCAGGGCCAATTTTAAGCCACACGAGTATCACTACACCAATAACCCCGACTAACGCACCAGGAACGGGCTCTAAGACCAATCCCACGACAACCCCTATAAAAACTGCAAAATAAGTCCAAGCGTGATGGCTCAACCCCTCAGGAACAGGCAGTAAATAAATACAAACCGCACAGACAATCGGCAAAACCGAAAAAACAACCTTTTTTGTCCCCATATTGTTCTCCTTATTTTTAAATTGTCAAGTCAAAAGAATAATGACATCATACATCATTTTTAAAAAAATGGAGACAATTTTTAAGATCTATCTTACTCTAACTTCTATAGTCTGCATTGATTTTGATATACTCATAACCTAAATCACACCCATAGGCAGTGTATTCATTATTCCCAAGACCCAAATCGCATTCAATCATAAAATCATTCTTTCGCATCACTAAACTTGCTTTTTTTTCAATATCTGGCGTAAATAAAATTTCTCCTTGATTATAAACAATGACTTCTTCAAACTTGATTACTAACTTTTTTGCATCACAAGCAACACCTGATGCTCCTATTGTTGAAGCGATTCTTCCCCAATTTGGATCTCCCCCAAATAAAGCTGTTTTAACAAGCAAAGAATTACTCAATGCCTTTGCAGCTTTTTTTGCATCTTCATAATTCAAAGCTCCAGAAACCCTAAAACCTACGACTTTGCTAGACCCCTCTCCATCTCTAACAATATCTCTTGCTAATTTATCCATCACAATATATAAAGCTTCTTCAAAAACCTCTTCTTCTATCTCGCCAGCTAATGCATTTGAAAAAATAAAAACAGAATCATTTGTGCTCATATCTCCATCAACACTAATTGTATTAAATGTCTTTTCAACACATCTTTCTAAAATTCTTTGCAAACAAGAAACTTTTGCATCAGTTGTAATAAAACAAAGCATTGTAGCAAGAGATGGTTGTATCATACCAGCACCCTTTGCCATTGCACCTATTCTAAATTTTCTTCCATCCTCTAAAACAACTTCAAGGCTCATTTCTTTTTCAAACCTATCTGTTGTCATAATAGCTTTAGCAGCTCGATTATGCGAAAGAGAATCTTTGTTATTAAACTGGATTTGATCAAGGCTTTTAATAATTTTTTCTTTTGGTAAAAAAACCCCTATCACACCAGTGCTTGACATAATGGGATTTTGAATTTGCGGATATCGATACTGTAAATATTCTAAAATTTCTCTAATATCATCTACCCCTCTCTCTCCTGTCATTGCATTTGCATTTTTTGTGTTGATCAAAATAAAATTAGTTTTCTTTCCCATCACGAAATTTTTAAAATATACTATAGGTGCAGCCTGAAAAGAATTTTGTGTAAAAACTGCATTTATTTCACAGGATTCTTGCATATAGATATAACCTATATCCAACAAACCCTTTTCTTTTAAACCAGCACTTAGACCATCAGCAACAAAGCCACGAGGAGCACACACTCCTCCATCAATTGGAAAAATTTCAAACATAGATTAATTCCTACTCAAAGTTTATAATAAATAAAATTTTACTGCATAAGTGACAAAAATAATAAGAAATTCCACTATTTTAACAAACAAATACAAGGTATAAAAACTGATTTAGAATGATAGAAATTGTCTTTTGTAGTTTTAAGCAAGAAAATTAAAGAAGAGGAAAACCTCTTCTTTAGTAGGATTAAACTCTAGCCTCTTCTCTTCGTTGTAACATTTCCCATTTCGCATCAACATCTTTTTGGATTTGCTCAATAATATGTTCATTTTCTGGTTTAAAGAGGTGTTTAAATCTTCCTTGAACACCTAAATAATCACGAACAGGGATAATATTCTTTGGACGATAAGTGATATTCAATTCACAGCCATTGATAATTTCATAGAGAGGAAACACAAGAGAATCAACAGCTAGATCCATCATTTCCACTGTGTTATTACAGCTAAATCTCCACTCAGTCGTACAAGCACTCAATGCATTAATGAAAGTTGGTCCTTCTGTATCAATAGCTTGTTTAATTTTTTTATTCATATCCTTCCACTTATTTGGAGCCACTTGTGCGACATAAGGAGCCCCGTGAGCTGCCATAATAGAAAGTAAATCTTTCTTTCTTTCTTTCTTACCATAACTCACTTTCCCAGCAGGAGTCGTAGAAGTGCTTGATCCAAGAGGAGTAGAACCACTGCGCTGACCTCCTGTATTTGCATAAACCTCATTATCAAGACAAATATAAGTGATATCATGACCTCTCTCGAAGCATCCACTTATCCACTGAAATCCGATATCATAAGTTGAACCATCACCACCAAATGCAATAAATTTTGGCTTCTCACCCTGATATCTACCTTTTTTTGCTAATGCACGATACATTGCCTCAGCCCCAGCTGCTGCAGTCGAACCATTCTCAAATCCAATATGAATCCAAGGCACATCCCAAGATGTGTAAGGATAAACCGCTGTAGAAACCTCCACACACCCTGTTGAGTTTCCAATCAAAATAGGACCATCTACAGAATTAAGCACTTCACGAATGATCATTCCGTGTGCACAACCTGGGCAAAGTAAATTTGCACCTTCAAACTTCTCTGCTGCCTTTGAAAATTGTTTTAAATTCTTAAACTCACTTGTCATTGCCTTCTCCTTAGTTAAATGCCATTTTTTTACCACGAAGACCTACAAACTGCTGAGTAGGATGTGTTAACTTTTTAGCTTTTGCATCTCTATCAAGATCTTGATAAATCTCCATAATATTCTCTTGAGTCATATCTCTGCCGCCTAGCCCATAAATATAATTTGAGAGCACAGGCTTATTTCCTTCTGCGTTTTGAAGAACGGCAACACCTACTTCATTAAATAGCATACCCATTGCACCAGCAGGTGAGCTTCTATCAAGCATTGCGATTGCTTTGCAATTTTTTAAAGCTTGTGCAATTTGTAAATATGGGAATGGTCGAAGTGTCCTCACAGACACAACTCCTGCTTTAATTCCAGCTTTTCTCGCATCTTTAGCAACCACTCTAGCAGTTTCCACAGTTGTTCCGAGAGCCACTATAGCTACTTCTGCATCTTCCATATCATAAGTTTCAACTAAAGAATATTTTCTTCCTGTAAGACTTGCAAACTCCGCAAATACTTCTTCGATCACTTTCGAAGATTCCATAAGGTCGTGGTGCAATTGTGCCTTATGTTCAAAATGCCAATCTTCCTCTGTCTGAGAACCATAAGTTACTGGTCTACTGAAATCCAACATTGGATTTTTTGACTTATATTCTCCAATAAATTTGTAAGCTTCATCATCACTTAATGGCATCACATTCTGTGCAGTATGAGAACAAATAAAGCCATCTTGATTGACAATCACTGGTATTCTAACGCGCATATCTTCAGCAATTCTAAAGGCCATCAAGTTAAAATCATATGCTTCTTGTGGATTATATGTACACAAACTGACCCATCCTGTATCTCGACTTAAATACATATCAGAATGATCTCCATTTACATTCAGAGGAGCGGCTAACGCACGATTAACTAGGTTAAGGACAAGAGGAATTCTCATACCAGAGGCTTGATAAAGAACCTCAACCATTAAAGCAAAACCTTGAGAACTTGTAGCTGTTGCTACTCTACCGCCAGCAGCACCAGCACCTACACAAGCACTCATTGCAGCATGCTCAGACTCAACCATCACAAATTCACCATCTATATAGCCATTGCTTACGAAACTCCCATAATTTTGCACAATAGGGGTAGATGGAGTGATAGGATAAGCTGCGACTACATCAATTTGTGCCTGTCTTAATGCGTGGCTTGCAGCCATATTTCCATCCCAAACTTCAGTTTTTGATAATTCATATTTTAATGCCATAGTTGCTCCTTATTTTTCCTTAACTTCTTTGCTAGGCCACGATTGGATAGCATCTTCATTGTTTTCGTTTTCATCAAACATTAACAATGATTTTGGATTAGTAGGACACACAGATACACATACCCCACATCCCTTACAATGGACATAATCAATACCGCTCATCTGATCATTCCTTGCCAAAATTGATGAATCCGGACAATAAATCCAGCAAAAAAAGCAGTTAATACAATGATCGTGATTATGGACAGGCTTTTGAACTCTCCAATGTGCTACACTAGCACTCTTAGAACTATTTTCTGTATAGTTTCTATCTTCTCTCAATTTTGCATTAACCTTAGTGCCATCCTCATCCTTACTAAAAGGAAACAACACCGAACCAATTTCAAATTCATTCCAACCTTTCATCATATCTCCTTACTTACTTAACCTCATGATAAGCACGAGTGATTGCCTCACGATTTGCATCAATAATTTTTTGGGGCAATTTTTTACCCAACACATCAATAAAATGATCTAAGAAATAGTCCAAATCTAACATTTGAGAAACTTTCATTAATGCTCCAAGCATCGGTGCATTAGGGACAGATTTACCAATAGTGTCAAGAGAAATCTTAATACAATCAAGCGTATAAAGCTCTTTGCCCTTTAATTCTGGCTTTTTTGCTATTAGCTCTTCTTTTCCTAAATGTGTTGTAATGATGTATTTAGTACTTTCTTTTTCGTGAGCACAGATATCTGTAATGAAAGTTAATCCTGGATCAATTACCAAAATATAATCAGGACGCATGAATTTTTCATGATTCATTACGGGAGAATCATCTACTCGGTTATAAGCAGTCATTGCTGCACCTCTTTTTGCAGAACCGTAAAAAGCAAAAGCTTGAACTTTTTTACCTGTTCTGGCAACAACATCAGCCAAACCCTTGGCACCTGTTACAGCACCTTGTCCAGCCCTAGAGTGCCATCTAATTTCTAACATCATCTTCTCCTTTTTATTCAGAGATTGTCTCTCCATGTTTTAAGCAGATAATTATGGAGTTTCTGCCGGCAGTATTGTAGCAAAAATTCAAGAATGTAGCACAAATAAGTAAAAAATCATTCTTAAAAAAACTAGAAATTGAGATTGAAGTCAAAAAATTAATTTATATCAATTTTTATATCGAACAAAAGGTTTATGATACCGATAAATTTTTATGAAGGATTTAAAATGATTGATTTTAAAAAATGGAAAAAGATTCACCTCCCAAACTCAACTGTAGATTTTTATGAAAATGAAGAATATCTTGCTTTTGATAGCACGCAATGTCCGCCGCCAGAACCAATGATTAATGCAAGAGTTGGTCTTAATAATCTCAAAAAAGATCAAAAACTAATTATGATAAACCATAGAAACCCTTTAGGGTTACTTCCTAGTGTATCTCCTTACTATGAAATTGAATGCACAGAAGAAAATGGTGTTTTTCAATTAATTTTCACGAAAAAACCAGGGTTAGAGCACGAAGCTTTTGATGAGTCTTGTAAGGATCACCCATAATGCTTAATGCATATGCTCCGCCCTTTAAAATTGTAGGGCTACATTTTATTTTTGCTTGTATTTATCTTGTAGGGTTGTTTTTTATCTATTTTATAGATCAAATTAACCTTGCTTTTCTGCATTGTTTTTTTATAGGCTTCCTACTAAATACAATATTTGGAAGTCTCTATCAACTCTCTTCTGTTGTATATGAAAAGGCTCTTGTTAGCACAAAAGGGACTATTTTTGCTTGCCTGATCTTTAATATAGCACTATGTGGCTTACTTTATAGCTTTTTGAAACAAAACCCTCTTTTTATGCTTTACTCTGGCATTTTAATTGCCATTTTTATATTCTATTTCCTCTTGCTATTTTTATTTAGTTTTCACTCAATCAAAACTTTTCCTCAGTTATCACTTTTATTTGGAGTTATTTTTTTAGGTTTTGGAACTATATTTGCCCTTATTCTTATTGGCATACTCAATGGAATCATATTTCTTGATATGTCTTCCGTTTTATACTATCATATTTATTTTATGTTAGGATCGGTATTTTTTATCAGCATTGGAGCAGGCAGTCTTTTATTGCCTATGTTTTTACTCAATCATAAACAAAGCTTACTTTTTCTTAAAATTAGTATTTTTGCCTATATTTTATCGGTAGGATCTTATGCTATTTTTGCCGCATTAGCCATTATCTTATTTAGCATATGGGGATTGATAACAATCAAAAATCGCATGAGGAAACCTTATGATTTTTATAATCTTAATCTTATGCTTTCATTTATTTGTTTAACATTAGCCTCAGTGCTTTTAATTTTTAAATATTTTGAGACGGCTTTAGAAATTTTTATTTTTGGTGGAATCCTTCCATTTTTAATAGGACATCTCTATAAAATTCTACCCTTTTTAATATGGTATCACTATATCGCTCAATTTTCTGGAAAGAAAAAAGTTCCTATGCTTAATGATATGGTGAAATCTAAAGTCGCACTTTTTACTCTTGCTATTAATTTGATTCTTGTAATTGTATCGGTTTGGTATCCAAGCCTTGTGATTATTTTTCTTGGAATATTCATACTATCACTTGCAATCAATCTAGTCTATATCTTTTCTTATATCAATTTTAAAGGAGTTTAAAATGAAAGAAAAAATCATTCAAGCTTTAAAAAATGTGATTGATCCAGAATTAGGATTTAATGTATATGATCTTGGATTAATTTATCAAGTGGAAACTCAGCAAAATCATTGCAAAATCACAATGACACTCTCAACTAAATCTTGCCCTCTTCACGATCTTATCATCTCTTGGGTAAAAGAAGCGGCCTTAAGCGTTCCTGATTGCAAAGAGTGTGAAATTAATCTTGTTTGGGAACCTATGTGGGACATACAAATGGCAAGCGATGATATCAAAAAATCACTTGGATTTTAGATTAAATACCCTGAATGTATTTCACTGCACTCAGGGCATTATCCACAACTAAAGCACCACTACGCTCTAAAAAATCCCGACTCTGATACCCGCAACATACTGCAATTGGGGTAATTAGAGCTGATTGAGCTGCCATTATATCTAAGGTTGTATCTCCAACCATAAAGAATTGACTTTTCCTATCAAAACATTCCATTGCTTCAAAATATTCCATTGCTTTCAAGATAGGTTCTGGACTCGGTTTGGGACGATTGACATCTTCGCGACCAATCACAACAGAAAAATAATCTCCTACCATAAGACTATCTAGCAACTCTTTAGAATAGCTCCCTGTCTTTGTCGTTACAATTCCAAGATGCGCAAAGGTCGAAGCCAACACAATTGCTTCTCTTGCTTTTGGCAATAAAGAAGTTTTATCTCTAAAGATATCGCGATAATGTGCCTTGTAAAGACTGACAGCCTGAGGAATCATCTCTTGTGATACCCCTAGAATCTCAAACATAATTTCAAGAGGATGACCAATCAAACCCGTGATGTGTTCTGTTAAAGGAATTTCTTGATGCATTGCCAAAAAAGCTGATTCAAAAGATTCCACGATGGCTTCTGTAGAATCAATTAATGTCCCATCTAAATCAAATAAAATTACTTTATTTTTTTTCATTATTTTCCTCTATTTTCAAGTTTACAGAGTCTTTTGTTTTCAAAATAAAAGATTATACCCGCAATAAACAAGGATAAAAACTGGGCGATAGGATAACTTATCCAAATACCATTAATTCCAAATTTATGACTTAAAATTGGCAATAAAATAATTTCAAAAATAATAGTATAAAATAGAGTTAATATAAAAGATTTTAATGTGCTCTGAATAGATTGCAAAAATACAGCCACAAGAATATTGACTCCCATAAAAATATAGGCGACATAATAAATTTTAATTGCATAGGTTACATCATAAACAAAATGAATTTGCTTTTCTGAGTGAGATTTTAAAAATAAAAGCACGATATATTCACCCAAAAAGAAAAAAATAGCATAAAATAAAATGCCTATCATGATGGCAACATACAAAGAAAATTGAAAAGCTTTTTTAGTTCTGCTGATTAAATTGGCTCCGTAACTAAAACTCGTTATGGGTTGCAATCCTTGAGAAACTGATAACAAGATTGTAAAAACAATAATCCCACTGTACATCATAATCGTATAAATGGCAACACCATATTCACCTGATATGCGCATGAGATAAAAATTAAACAAAAACATAACGATAGCTGCAGAGATTTCTGCGGTTGATTGAGGAATCCCTGACTTAGCTGCTCTTAAGACATGTAAAAATGAGAATTGTTTTACCAAATACAAGTCCCCTTTCTTTCTTAAAAAATGCTGAAAAATCAACACAAAACCTATAAAGTGAGCTAAAATTGTAGCCAAAGCACTACCTTTTATCCCCATATCCAAAATAAACATAAAATAATAATTTAAAATAATATTACTCACTGCCCCCACTATCATTGAAAATGTAGCTAAAAATGGCTGTCTATCATTTACGACAAAAACATCAATCAATGGATGCAAAAGGATAAAACTCATTCCTAAAAAAATAATGCTTAAGTAATCGACTGCGTATTGATGCAAAACTTGGCTCGCACCTAAAAAAGCTACAATCTTTTCTACATTCAAAAAACAACATAAACTAAGAATCAAAGATAGAAATAAGAGAAAATAAAAAACAGAACTAAAAATCAATCGAGCTCTATCAGAATCACGCTTACCAAGATAATACGAAGTGAGTGTCGCGCCTCCGAAACTAAAAAGAAGTTCCACTGCAATCATTAATGGAAAAACTGGCCAAGTTATACCAATTGCAGCTAAAGCTTCATTTCCAAGTTTTCTACCAACAAAAATCCCATCCACGACAGAATAAGTTGAAATAGCAATCATTGTAAAAAGAGAAGGAATAAAATAGGTGAAAAATAACCGAGGAATAGGAGTATTTTTTAAATCAATTTTTTGCATATGAAATCCATATGAAAACACGCAAGAAAAATCCTGCGTGAGAAATAAAAAATTATCTTTTTGAGAATTGAGGGCTTCTTCTTGCTTTCTTCTTTCCGTATTTCTTTCTCTCGACGACTCTTGAGTCTCTTGTCAAAAGTCCTTTTGGTTTTAGGATAGCACGAAAAGAGATATCATAAGCATTAAGTGCCTTAGAAATACCATGTCTTAACGCTTCTGCTTGAGCTGAATAACCCCCACCTAATGTATTTGCTACAATATCAACTGATTTTTCTTGTTTTGTAAGCACAAGAGGCTGCATTACTTTCATCTTGATCGCCTCATGACCGCCAAGCCAAGTATTCAAATCCATTCCATTAATGATTATTTTTCCACTACCGCTACTAAGCCACACTTTTGCGATTGCTGTTTTTCTTTTTCCGGTTGCATAAATTTTTGACATATTACTCTACTCCCTTACTGCTGATTTGTATTTTTTGCAACTTGAGCTGTATGTGGATGTTCTGCACCTCTATACACTTTAAGCTTTTTAATCATTGCCCGTCCTAATTTAGTTTTAGGGAGCATTCCTCTAACAGCTAAATAATAAAGCTTCTCTGGACTTTTCTCAAGCATCTCACCTAGAGTTTTACTTTTTGTGCTACCAAAATATCCAGAATGCGTAAAATACTCTTTATCTTGCAATTTCATACCGGAGAATTTTACCGAAACTGCATTGATTACAACAACAAAATCTCCACAATCCACATTAGGAGTAAAGCAAGGCTTATGCTTACCTCTAAGCAAGGTTGCGATTTCGGTGATCAAACGACCAAAAGTTTTACCTTTCGCATCAACTACCACCCAATTTCGAGTGATTTCATTAACCTTAGCGGTTTTTGTAATTTCCATAACAAAACCTTTTTATTTGAAATTAAAAAGAGGATTATAGACTATTTTACATTAAAGCAAGCTTAAATTAAGTTTTCTTTAATATAAAATTAAAACCAAAATCAATAAAAGATTTTTGTAAGATACAAACCATTAGGAGATGCTGGGACCCAAAAAAATTTTTTTTCACATTGAAGCTGTTTTTTCAGATCTTCAAGTTCAATCTCTCCTCGGAAGCACGCTAAAACTGCACCCATTATCAATCGAATCTGAGAATACAAAAATCCATTGGCCAAAAAGGTAGCGACCAAACATTTTTCATTAAGAAAACAATAAGGATACAGTCGAATTTTATAAATCGTTCTCGTATAATTTTTCGTATCAGCATTACTCTTACAAAAAAAATAAAAATTATGCTCGCCTTCAAAGATACTTAAAATATCGTTTAAAAGTGTCAAATTTAAGGAATGCACATCAACTTTTAATCCCTTGCCTAGCTTTTCACGAGAAATATAAGGATTAAGCCAAACAGAAGAGCTAAAATGGTTAAACAAATAACGATATTCCCTCATTTTAGCAGAAAATCTTGGATGAAAATCTTTTTTTACAAGCCAAATTCTTTTGACAAAGATTGATGGATAGAGTTTTAAATTTAATTCATTTTTTAATTTTTCCAAGTCCCAAAAATCTGGCATTTCAAAGGAAATGATTTGCCCTGTTGCATGCACTCCTTTATCCGTCCTTCCAGCAGCTAAAATTTGTGAAAAAATTCCAACACTTTTTAAAGAATTTTCTATTGCTTGTGTAACACTTAAAACATTTGCCTGTCTTGCAAAACCAAAAAAACGACTTCCATCATAGGCGATCTTAGCAGCAACATACATCAATAAATCCGAGCAATTCTTTTGCGATACTGATGATATGAAATCAAAAGCCAAATAATAGGCAAACCAATAATACCAAAGAATGGTGCATTGTCACTTAAAATGTGAACTCCTAAAAAATAAACCACAACTGCTCCCAAAATATAAATGTAAGATAAATTACGCTGAAATCTTGGATTTGCTACACCAAACAAAAGAATTAGAAAAATACTTACTATTGGAAAAAGTGAAGTCATAATAGCTTGAGACAATCTTCTTGCTTGTGTCTTATTTCCATCAAAAGCCTTTTTCCAGTATTGCAATAAATTATAAGAGCTTAGATTGATTTTTTTTGCCTCACTTTGTATGGCCATTTCTTTAAAATGAACCTTACGAATATTATTGTCTTTAGCAAAATAGGCATCTCCATCTTCAAGCTTTAATCGAAAAATTCCACGCAAATTTTCCACTTTTCCTGTTTTTGCTACCACAAAACTCTCTTGTCCCAAATCCGTACCAGAAAAAAGCACTAAACCCTTATAAACATCATTGTTAATGGCATCTACATAAATCAACCAATCTCCAAGCTTTTGACCCAAATCTCCTGCGCGAATATTTACATCAACTTGTGTTCGTTTTTCTGCAATAAAATCAGAATAGGCACTTTTAGCCAACGGAATTAAAGCCAATGAAAAAACAAGCAAAACAATACTAACCAGTATGCAAACTGGAATAAAAAATTTTAATATTTTTTTTGGAGAAACCCCTAGAGAAAAAAATACCAACAACTCATAATCATACGATAATCTAGAAAGCCCCAATACACAAGCAGAGAAAAAAGTAATTGGGATTATAAAAAAAATAGTGCTTGGAATCAAATAAAGAAAAACCAACATCAAGTCTAGAAAATTCATTTTAACCACAAGAGTGATGTTGGCTAAATTAATCAGCATCACAACCGAAGAAATAAAAAATAAAATTAAAAAAAATGGAAAAAATATTTGTGCGATTGCTCGAAAGATATATTGCTTAAACATTTAAAAATCCCAAAATATAATCAATGCCAACCGCACAAACAAGCAATGAAATAAAAGGCAACATTGGTTTTTTAACAATCAAATAAAAAATCACCCCTAAACAACTTGCAATCAACAACAAATTAAGTCCCCCTATAAAGCCAAAAACCATCCCTAGCGGTAAAGCCAACATCAAATCCCCATCCCCTAAAGCTTCTTTATTAAATAATCTCCATATAATTTGCATAAATGCCAAAATGCCACATAGTGCAAAACCCTCAACAAGAGCCATCAAAACAGACTCTTTAAAAAACAATCCAAAAATACCCAACAGCAAAACTAATAAATTAAGCAAAATTGGGACACTTAATGTCTTAAAATCCCAAATCATTAAAACTACCAATAAGCTCACAAAAACACTGAGCCAAATGCCAAATAACGCATCGTAACTAAGTAAAATAATAAAATTTAGAAAAAAAATTCCCAAAAAAGAACCGCAGAAGTAGATTTTACCAAGCTGTATATTTTTGAGGCAAAAAAGAATAAAAACCGATAATGGCACCAAAAAAAATAAACTATTCTTAATACCATATCTAAAATGATAAAATACTTGTTCTAACCCAAAATCCTGAAACATTAACGACTAATACCATTTAAAACAGGAACAAACAAGCATTCTTCAAGCACTTCACCACTATCTAGTCTGCCAAATCTTTTACGATAGCGTTTAATGACTTGCCGATTACCTTGTTGCATAGGAGCAACTAAAATCCCATCATCAGAAAGTTGCTCAACAAGAGCAGATGGAATCTCTTTTGCACAAGCAGAAAACAAGATTCTATCATAAGGAGCATAATCACTCCATCCTTTCTGACCATCATCAAATTTAGTATTAATATTATAAACACCGCATTGACGAATTCTATTCTGAGCTTCCAAAAGAAGTTTTTCTATCCTTTCTATACTAAAAACACGACGAAAAATCTTAGAAAGCACCATTGCCTGATAACCACTCCCACAACCAATCTCAAGAACACTATCTGCTCCCTTAGGCTGCAAATATTGTGTCATTTTTGCAACAGTGAGAGGAGAACTAATCCACTGATCTCCTTGCATAGGTAAAGCACCAATAGAATAAGCATGTAACCGCATTGTAGGAGGCACAAAAAATTCTCTATCAACCGATGCAATTGCTTTCTTTATTTCCTTTTCTAGGGGAAAAATTTTCGCAATTTCTTCCGTCATTAAAACAGCTTTTAATAACACAAAAACTCCTTAAAAAATATTACAAAATCATAAAATATTCTCATCTTTATACCAAATCCACAAATCAATTAACTCTTTTTGTTTGAATATACTTTCTCATTCTAACCACTTCTTCAAGGTCAATTTCAAGCTCAATTCGATGCTTATGATCATTGAGATGAACCAAACCATATGGAGTGATGATTGCACTTCCACATTCAACCTGCTGATTACTAGGATTGCTCGTGATAACAAAACTCTGATTTGCGATGGCCAATGCCCTTGAGAGTGTTTCAAAATGCATTTTTCTGATCTTTGCCCATTGTGCTGGAATGAAAATAATCTCTGCATCATACATTTGATTCCACATCTCTAAAAATCTCAACTCAAACCCCACTAAAGCACCACATTTAACACCATCAATCACAAAAGGCACACACTCATCACTATCCCCTTCTTTAAAATACAAATGTTCATCTCCCAAAGAAAAAAGCTTGCTTTTAGCTTGTTTGTGGATAATTGATCCGTGATGAAAGACTTTAAAGTTATTATAAAAATTCTTATTTTTTTTCTCGATCATAGTGGTCATAAAAGTCTTCCCTTCGCTTGCTGACAAAAGCTTTTCTGTTGCTTTTTTGGAAAATTCGCTTGCTTCCTCCATTCTCTGATAAGCAAATCCTGTTAATGCCACCTCTGGAGCCAACAAAATCCCACCATAAGGTATTTCATAAAGTTGAGCAATAATAAAATCAAGGTTCCTATCAAAATCTTGAAAAATACTAGGTTGAAGTGTATAAACTCTCTTAGAAATCATCAATAAGGCTTCCTTTAGCATAATTTGTAACTTTTGCTTCAAAGAAATTTGTTTTTTGATCATTGAAGCTTGCATATTGCTCGACCCATTTGATAGGGTGATCAACATTATAAAGCTTAGGCATTCCAACTTTTGAGAGGCGTGTATCTGCGAGATATTGAATGTATTGCCTGATCACTTCAGAAGTAAGTCCTAAAATTTGTCCTTGAGTGATATATTCTCCCCACGAAGATTCAATTTCAACGGCACGACGAAACATCTCGACCACTTCTTCTTCTAAATCTGGTGTAAAGAGATCAGGGCGTTCTTTTTTGAGAGTTCTAATCATATTTTGAAAGATAATCAAATGAGTCACTTCATCTCGCTGTATAAAACGAATCATCTGCGAGGATCCTAGCATTTTGCCTGAGCTTGCAAGTGCATAGAAAAATGCAAAGCCACTATAAAAATAAATCCCTTCTAAAATTTGATTGGCAAACATTGCCTTAACAATATTTCTTTCAGTTGGGTTTTTAGCAAGATCAAGATAAACATTTGCAATATAATCATTCTTACTCTTTAATTGCATATCCACTCGCCACATATCATAAATCTCATCTGTATTTGCAGAAATAGTTTCTACCATAACCGCATAACTCTGGGAATGCAATGCCTCTTCATATGCCTGACGCACCAAGATTAAATTAATTTCAGGACTTGTAATAAAAGGATTCACATTATCAATCAGATTATTAGTCTGCAGGCTATCCATAAAAATAAGTTGTGCCAATGCTCTGTCATAACCAATCTTTTCTTGAGGGGTAAGACCACCATTATAATCTCGTTTATCAACATTCATATTCACTTCTTCTGGAAACCAAGTATTTGCAAGCATTGTTTTCCATAGATCATAGGCCCATTGATACTTGATCTTATTAAGATCAAACATACTCGTTGGATCCCCTCCAAAGATTTTGCGATCATTAACACTCTCTTTAGATTCTGGATTATAAATCTTTTTCCGCTTGACAATCATATCTTTCATTACACGCAACTCCTTATTTGCTCAGTTTAAAATACTTAAAATTGTATCCTAATAAAGCTTAAGTTTTAATCACAAAAAACAAAAATATGTCAAATCCCATCAACTAAAAAATCGTGATACAAAATTCAAAAAGTATGGTATAATCCCACTTTTAAATCTTGATGCTTTACATGGCAGTATTCTAAGGCTCCATATTTCAAAAGCACAATGGTTTGTTTTTGCGGAAATGGCGAAACTGGCAGACGCACCAGACTTAGGATCTGGCGCCGCAAGGCATGGAGGTTCAAGTCCTCTTTTCCGCACCACGACTTTAATCACTTCTAGGCATTATAAAATCTCTGAAAAATTCACAATATCCATTCTTCAAATACACCAATCAAATAAATTGAGTCATACTTTTATCATCATTGAAACTGGATTAAAACTGGTCGTTTTTGTAATTTTTGTATATGGTTTGCGACTTATTTGCTAGAATAAAATTCTTGACAACACAAAATCTATCGCTCAAAATTCTAATCCATTCTTTTTAATTTGGCTCATTTTTTGCTAAAATGGAATAAATTATACAGAGGCTAATTATGGTGAAAATCAACCCAAAAACAATCAGTATCATCACCACCTTATTTTTTGGAATTGCTTTTTTATTTTTTGCAATTCGTCCTTCAATTCACATTTCCTACTTTCTTGTATTGATTGTTTTGGTTTTTTATAGCCTTATTAATCAAAAGAATTTTCAACCACTCACACTAGATTTAAAAGTCATTATCACTGCTCTTATCTGTTATGTTTTGGCAAATTTTCTGCCCCTACTCTTAAATCATGGTTGGCAAGGTTCTTGGAAATTTCAAGATCCTTTCTTAAAACTTTTTCTCTGCGTAGTTATTTTAACTCTGCTTTTCAAAAATCAGATTAAAATTCAAGAAAAAATATTTTTTAATTGCATTTTTATTGGTGGTATTCTCACAAGTATATGTGCGATGTATGTCAGCATTGTCTATCAACAATCAAGCATTCATCTCTTAAATGGTATTTTTCAGTTTGCATACTTTCTTTCCATCATTTCACTTTTATCTCTTAATCTCTTGTTGCATAAAACCTCTTCTCGTAAAATTCAACTTTTTGCCTTCATCACTGCCACGCTTTGCACAATCTGTTTATTTGCAAATGCTTCACGAGGAATCATTTTAGGATATTTAATGGGCGTGTTTTTCACACTTTTAATTCATTTTGCTCATCAAAAACTTCTTCCTATTCTCATTAAAGTTTGTCTTGTTTTTGCTTTATCAACTTTTGCTGTCATTATCACTCCATCTTTTCATAGTTTTTTTGTTACCAAAGCAGAGCGTATCCAATCTGAAACCAAAAGTTTTGATGGCAAACAACAAGATACCAGCATTGGCCTACGTTTTAAAATTTGGGATAATGCAATTGCAATGTTTAAGCTCTCGCCTATTTTTGGAATGAATCCCAAAACCCGTATTGAAAAAAAAGATGAGATTATCGCACACACTCACTTTAAGATTCCAACTCACGAAGATGAATTAATTGGCAATGGCCACAATGCTTCTGTTAATGTGTTAGCAAAAAGTGGCATTATCGGTCTCTTAACACTTTGGTTTGTTTATTTTTCTGTAGCCAACGCCTTCTTAAGCAAACTGCGAACAAAAGATTTTATTTACCCTAGTTGCATGCTAAGCATACTGATTTTATATCTCACTGATAGTTGTTTTAATACTCCTCTTGACTCTCAAGTAGAGGCTCCTTTATTTTATATTTGCATAGCTGTACTACTTAATCTTTTCTATCAAAAACAAAATCAGAAAAGCTTTGTTTTTGCTTAATTTCAACTGGATTCATTTCTAAATAGCAAAAAACTCTCGTTCTTTAAAAACTATCATTTTTTCGATACAATCCCAATATCTTTAAATATGAAATCAAAAAAGGAAGAGGGGTATGCCATTCTTCTCAATCATCATTCCCATTTACAACGTAGAGGAATATTTACCAGCTTGTCTTGATTCTGTGATATATCAGAGTTTTAAAGAAATTGAAATTATTCTCATTAATGATGGCAGTACAGATAAAAGCACAGAGATTGCTAGAGAATATGCTAAAAAAGATTCTAGAATTCTACTTATTGAACAAGAAAATCAAGGTTTAAGTATTGCTAGAAACATTGGTTTAAAAAGAGCAAGTGGAGATTATATTATTTTTGTTGATAGTGATGATTTTATTAGCATTAATCTTTGTCAAGAACTCCACAATATCCTTCAATGCGATAAAATTGAAGTTTTAAGATTTCAAGCGTTTAATTTTATGCCATTGTATATTCCACCTTCTGATCAAGGCATATTTAATGGAATTGCATACGCAAAGCAACATTTAGGCGTGTTATATATGGGTTGTGCTTGGCTTTATGTTGTCAAAAGAAAATTTCTAATTTCTCATCAAATCACTTTTATTCCAAATATTTTTTATGAAGATATGACTTTTATTATGGAATTATTTTTAAAATCAGAAAGTTTTTTTATGAGCAATCTCAGAGGTTATTACTATAGGATCAGAAAAAACTCTATCACACAAAGCAAAATGAATGAAATCAAGATACAAAAATCAATTGATAGTTACTTTGCCATTTTAGATTTCATGCAAAATTATCAAAACAAAGAAACTCATCCTGATAAAAAGAAAATTCTACAAGATCAACTCCCCAACTATATCCATCTTATTCATACAGCTTGTCAAAAAGCATCAAAAACCTTTAAAGAATCAATTTATCTTAGACTTGAAGAATGGTATCAAGAACATCAAGTTTCGCCTATTCCATATTCACCAACTTCAATCTTTTTAAGCTCCTGCCTCCAATCTTGCCTCAGGCTTTATTTTAAAATCCAACGAAAATATCCTCTTCTTTTTTGTATCATCAAGCCATTTTGCAAAGCCCTTATTTTCATCTATCGCCAAATCAAAAAAATAAAAATCACCATCAGGCAATATTTAAGAAAAAGATAAATCAATGAAAAAATACCGCTTCCTTTCTTATCATCTTATTATTTTTTTAATCAGTCTTTATATCTGTATTTTTTTGCATCAATCATTTTGGCAGACAGTTTTCTTTCATACAAAAATTTTTCACCACACACAATGGCTTTATTTTTGCATCGCTTTAAGTTTGATATTTTTCCTATGTATTTGTTTTGAAATTATTTGTGGTTTTTATACCTATCGATATATTTTAACAATCATTATTTTTCTTGCCTCAAGTTCAGCATACTATATGGACACCTTTCACATTAGCCTTAATCCACTCATCATTGAAAGTCTTTTTAAAACACATCTAAATGAAGCAAAAGAGTTTATCAATCTAAAAATGATATTAATTATTCTTGCACAATCCCTTTTGCCACTTTTATTATTATTTTATACAAAACCACAAAGACCTCAAAAGCCAATCTTAATCAAATTTACTCTTATCGGGGTTTATATTTTTTTATTTGCTGGCATTTATACGCTTAATGGAAAAAATATTGTCTTTACCTTTAAAGCTTATAAACCCACAATCGATATGCTCAATCCTATCGCTCCAATACGATCAAGCATTAGATATCTATCAGAATACATCCACACGCCCAAAAGTTATACACCCGTAGGCGAAGATGCGATATTAGCACCAAACTCTAATCCAAAAATTTTTGTTCTTATCATAGGAGAAAGTGCTAGGGCAAAAAATTTTGAATATAATGGTTATCAAAGACCCACAAATCCATACACCAAAAATCTCAAAAACCTTGTTAACTTTAAAAATTTCTATTCTTGTGGCGTAATTACTGCCATAAGTATCCCTTGTATGCTTACAAATCTAACACACAAAACCTACACTTCTCGAAATTTAAGCCTATATCGAGATAATATCCTTGATATTGCACAAAGAGCAGGTTATAGCGTTTGGTGGATTAGCAATAATGGAGGGGAATGCATGGGAGAAGTTTGCAAACGCATCACGCATATTTCCTACTACAATCACCATTTAGATGGCCAAATGCTTCCTGAGATTACAGAACTTATACAAAAAAGCCAAACCAATACTTTTATAGTGATCAATCTTCACGGAAGTCACGGAACAAAATACTTTGAAAGATACCCAAAAGACTTTACATTTTTCAAACCTGTTTGCACAATTGAAGAGCTTCAAGAATGCAAACAAACCGAATTAATAAATGCATACGATAACTCTCTACGCTATACAGATTTTTTTATTAGCGAGGTAATTCAATCTCTGCAGAAATCCCACCTTAATACGGCACTATGGTATCTGAGTGATCACGGAGAAAGTTTGGGTGAAAATAGTCAATATATGCATGGAGGACTACCCTATAGCCTTGCTCCAGAAGTTCAAAAACACATTCCTTCAATGATTTGGCTAGGGAAAGGTTTTGTAAAACCTTATTGGAAAAATCTTTCTAGCAAAACAAATGGTAATTTTAATCAAGATTACCTTTTTCACACACTTTTGCATTTCTTAGATATCCAAACAAAAGATTATGACAAAAATCTTGATCTACTCTGTAATCAATAAGAATCAGATTGCCTCAGAATCCTCATTATTTTTCGATACAATCCCAATATCTTTAAATATGAAATCAAAAAAGGAAGAGGGGTATGCCATTCTTCTCAATCATCATTCCCATTTACAACGTAGAGGAATATTTACCAGCTTGTCTTGATTCTGTGATATATCAGAGTTTTAAAGAAATTGAAATTATTCTCATTAATGATGGCAGTACAGATAAAAGCACAGAGATTGCTAGAGAATATGCTAAAAAAGATTCTAGAATTCTACTTATTGAACAAGAAAATCAAGGTTTAAGTATTGCTAGAAACATTGGTTTAAAAAGAGCAAGTGGAGATTATATTATTTTTGTTGATAGTGATGATTTTATTAGCATTAATATGTGTGAAAAAGTTTATGAAATTTTAAAAACAAATAAAAATATTGAAATTTTAAAAATATCACTTTTAGCTTTGAAAGATAAAACTTACTTCTCATCTTGTCCCCCCCCCCCACTCATTGCTCTATCATAAATAACTTAGAATTCATAAAAGCTCATCCAGAAGTTTTAAATCAAGGTTTGCCTTTTCTCTATATCACTCATAAGAACTTGATTACAGAAAATCATATTAATTTTATTCCGCATATTCTTTATGAAGATGTCCCCTTTAATGTGGAGATTTTGCTATCTGCTCAATCCATTTATATTTCAAATATCAAATCCTATTATTATAGAATCAGAAAAGGCTCCATTATGCACGGAAAAATGACAAAAAGCAAAAGACAAAAAGCGATTCAAAGTTATTTAAAAATTATGCACTTTTTTCTTTTAAAAGCACAAAAATATCCAAACCAAAAAACTCTTTTTCTCAAGCAGATTTCTTTTTTTGCTCATATGTTATTTTTAAGACTTGATACCTCTTTATTTTTTCCAAAAGAAATCCAAGAACAACTGCAAATTTTTTACCCATATTTTTCATTCACAAATAAGATTAAAATGAATTTTTTTTATCTTTATAAAATTTATTGCTTTATTAAGAAGATTTTTTGATAAAAAATTCCTTATAATAATCCAATTAATAAATTATTTTGGAGGATTTTTTGTGGATATTTTTCTTTATAACTTAAGAGGGATATATTTTCTTCTTTCATCATATTGCAACCCATCTTATTCATTAAAATATCTCTATTCGCTTGATGATAAAACTCTTGAAAAGATAAAGAGAAGAGTTAATTATTACTGCAATTTTAGTACCCCTCCCCCTTATTCTAAAATCTCCCTTTCAAAATCACCATCCTATGCTCCTTCCTCTCCTTTTAAAATCTTAAAAAAAGGTTCAAGGTATTGTTATGATTTTTATGAATTTATGAGATTTTTTAATCAAGATTTATATTTTCATCTTGAGTCAGGCGATGTTAATTACATCACCAAAGAACCAAGCTTCTGTAAATCTCGCCCTATCACATCACTACCCAGCAATAACATTATTTTAAAGCTAGATAAAAAGAGACATTTTAGATTTCTTGATAAAAAAGATCTTAATCTACCCTATGAAGATAAAATTAGAGGAATTTTTTTCAGAGGGGGAATTTATCAAGAAAATCGTAAAAAATTTATGCGTTTATTTATTCACCATCCGCTTTGCAATGTAGGGCATGTTGGCAAACCAGAGAGTCAAGAGCTAATCCAATGGCAAAAATCAAAAAGCAGTATTTCAGAGCATCTAAAATATAAGTTCATTGCTTCTTTAGAAGGCAATGATGTTGCCACAAACCTTAAATGGATTATGAGTTCCAACTCAATTGCTGTTAGTCCAAAGCTTAAATTTGAAACTTGGTTTATGGAAGGAACACTTAAACCAAACCAACACTTCTTATGTGTTAAAGAAGATTTTAGCGATCTAATAGAAAAAATAGAAACTCTCCGAGATGATGAAGCTAAAGAAATGATTCATCAAGCCAATCTTTATGTAAAAGAATTTCAAAACAAAAAACTAGAAAATCTCATCAGCTTTCTCGTGCTGAAAAAATATTTCTACCAAACTCAGCAAGCCAAAGCCAGTCCTCTTGAAGAAGAAATATTTAAAGCATCACAATAAAAATAAACCAAAAAAGTTAAAATGAAATGAATGAAAAGATGAAGTTAAAAAAGGCACAAAAATGTGCCATAAAATATTATCGATCCTTAATTCCAAGCTCTTGAATCAATTTGCTATATCGCTCATACTGAGTTCTTTTGAGATATCGAAGTAAATGCTTTCTTTGTCCTACAAGCTTAAGTAACCCCAATCGACTAGAGTGATCTTTTTTATTTAACTTAAGATGTTCTGTTAGATCTGAAATCCTCTGAGTTAAAAGTGCAATTTGAACTTCTGAAGAACCTGTATCTTTTTCGTTACGAGAAAATTTATTGATAATTTCTTGTTTTTTCGCCGTATCCAAAGCCATAGTGACCTCCTGAATGGTATTTAAATTTCAAAACTTTATTCTACCATAAAAACTTCATTTTCGATAAAGATCGCATCTGCATTTTTACAAAATGCTTTATTGCTGATAAACGCTGTCTTTAACAAAAAATTAAGGTAAAATATCAACTAAAAATTTAAATTTAAGAGATCTTAGGGAATATTTTGGCCAAAAAACAACTCAATTTATTGCAATCAATTATGTCTATCATACGCACTTTTACACAAAGTAAGGATCTTACTGTTGTTGTGTTTGTTATCATGATTTTAGCCATTATCATCGTGCCTCTCCCTCCATTTTTGCTTGATTTTATGCTAACAATCTCTATTGCCCTGTCTGTGCTCATCATTCTCATTGGTCTTTATATCACAAAACCAACAGATTTTTCAGCTTTCCCCACTCTGCTTCTCATTGTCACTCTCTATCGTCTAGCACTCAATGTAGCAACCACAAGAATGATCCTTACAGAAGGATATAAGGGCGCAAATGCTGTTAGCGATATTATTGCTTCTTTTGGCGAATTTACAGTCGGTGGCAATTATATCATTGGTAGTATCATCTTTATTATTCTTGTGCTTGTAAATCTTCTGGTTGTTACTAATGGTTCTACGCGTGTTACAGAAGTTCGTGCAAGATTTGCTCTTGATGCAATGCCAGGAAAACAAATGGCAATTGATGCGGATTTAAATGCAGGTTTGATTGATAATGAAGAAGCAAAATCAAGAAGAGCAACCCTGACACAAGAAGCAGATTTTTATGGAGCAATGGATGGAGCAAGCAAATTTGTTAAAGGTGATGCAATTGCTGCTATTATTATCACGATAATCAACATCATTGGTGGTTTTCTTATCGGTGTTTTTCAGCGCGGATTGCCCGTAAGCGAAAGTGCAGCCACTTTTACAATTCTAACAATTGGCGATGGTCTTGTTGGGCAAATTCCCGCACTGATTATTGCGACTGCTACAGGTATTGTTGCAACACGAACAACTCAAAATGAAGAAGAAAACTTTGCAAGCAAACTTGTTACTCAACTTACCAATAAAAGTAAAACACTTATCATTGTAGGGGTTATTTTGCTTTTATTTGCCACAGTCCCTGGACTTCCCACAATTTCTCTAGGTTTTGTAGGGCTTTTATTCCTCTTTATTTCTTGGCTTATTTCACGAGAAGACAAACAGAGTCTTTTTAGTCTCTTTGAACAATGGATTAGCAAAAAAACCAATCTTAACCTTTCCCCTCAGCAAGATAAAAAACAGAGCGATATTAAAAATCACGCTCCTGCTCCAGCGATGCAAAAATCGCCTGAAGAAATCAAGAAAGAGGAAGAAAAAGCCATTGATGAGGTTCTTAAAATAGAATTGCTTGAACTTGATTTGGGATACCAACTGATCTCTTTAGCCGATGTTAAGCAAAATGGCGACCTCTTAGAAAGAGTGCGAGGGATCCGAAAAAAAATTGCAAGCGACTATGGATTTTTAATGCCTCAAATTAGAATTCGAGATAATTTACAACTTCCACCTAATAACTATGAAATCAAACTTAAGGGAATTGCAATTGGTGATGGAAATGTAATGCCAGATCGATTCTTGGCAATGAATACGGGATTCGTGGGCAAAGAAATTGATGGCATTCCAACCAAAGAACCAGCTTTTGGTATGGATGCCCTATGGATCAAACCAGAAGACAAAGAAGAAGCGATTATCCAAGGTTACACCATCATAGATCCAGCAACAGTAATCACTACACATATGAGTGAACTCGTGAAAAATTATGCAGAAGAGTTCATCACCAAAGATGAAGTAAAATCCATCCTTGATCGTCTTGCTGAAAGCTATCCAGCAATCATTGAAGAGGCAAGAAAAGTTCAATCTGGGGTTATACGATCTGTTCTACAAGAGCTTTTACACGAAAAAATTCCAATTAAAGATATGCTGACAATTCTTGAAACCATCACTGATGTAGCCACTCCACTGCAAAATGATGTAGCCCTTATCACAGAACAAGTTAGATCTAAACTATCTCGTGTGATTACAAATATTTTTAAAGGAGAAGATGGGAATCTCAAATTGCTCACTTTATCTCTTGATACAGAGCAATATCTACTTGGCAAACTCAGAGAACAACCATCAGGCAAAACCTTAATTCTCAATACAAATGAAATGCAAAAGATGATTGATACAATTTCTGAAGAATCAATGAAAATTCTCCAAAAAGGGATTGCTCCTGTTATTCTTATTGTCGACCCATCACTACGACGTGCGCTTGCTTCAAAGCTAGAACAATTTAAAATCGATCTGGTTGTTTTAAGCCACGCAGAACTTGATGTCAATACGCCTTATGAAGTTTTGGGTAGTATTGATATTCATTTTTAATTAAAATCTCACTTAAAAGGAAAGTTATGCAAGTTTTTCACTTATCACACATTGATTTAGATGGCTATGGATGTCAATATATCGCTCGAGAATTTTTTCCAAATATTCATTTTTTTAATGCAAATTATGGAAAAGAGATTATGGTAAGACTCCAAAGCATTTTAAAAAATATTCAAAATCACTCACTTTCCTCTCTTGATCGCTTAAGTGAGAAATTTCGCTCAAAAACTCCTCAAAACAAGAACGAAAAGTTTCTTATCCTCATCACAGATCTCAATCTTTCACTCTCAGAATCAAAATTTCTTCAAGAACAAGTTAATTCATTAAAAATAGGGCATAATCAGCAAGAAGGAAAAGATATAGAAATTCTCTTACTGGATCATCACATTACAGGTGAAGAAAGTGCAAAATCATTCCATTGGTATCACCTTGATGCAACGCGATGTGCCAGTAAAATCACCTATGAAACACTTCTTAAAAAATTTAATTTACTTCAACCTGAAAAAAAAGAGTGGCTTGATAAACTTGTTCAAGTAATTAATGCGATTGATATTTGGCAAGAAAAGGATTGGGGATTTGAGTTAGGAAAAGTTGCAATGGGAATGATTGCTTCAAGCAATGAATTCAATCGCTTTATGCTAGAAGAACACAACAGAGAATATAAATTTAAACTCATTGATGCTCTACAAGACTTTATTGACAAACCCAACGCTGCCGTTGCTTTTGATAATGCTCTTTTTAAAATTAAAAAAATAGCACTTGGAGGGAATCCTGAAACACAGATTATGGACAATATCATTTCTCAATCTCAGGTTAAACTCCTCGAGCTTAAAAAAGAAGATTGCACGATCACTCATCAAGATAAAAAAGGTTTTCTTAGCTACTCAATGGGTGGAATCAGCGTATTAGCCAACCTTTTTTTACAACAAAATCCAGAGTTTGACTTTTATATTGACATTAATGCAAAAGGAAATGTCTCACTTCGATCAAATGGAAAATGTGATGTCAGTGCATTAAGTCAGCAGTATTTTAATGGCGGAGGACATAAGAATGCTTCTGGTGGAAAACTCAATGGATTTAAGGAAAGCTTTTTATATCAAGACATTAAAGCTCAAGTGATGAATACATTATCAAAAACATAATCAATCCACAAAATATTCTATTGCTTCATTAATCAAGAATTTTAATTTAAAAGGATTGTTAATCTCACAAAAAACAATTAACTAACAAAAATTTTGCTATAGTGATTTAATCTTGCTTAAAGAGATATAAAAAAACAGAACAAGGAGGTCTTTATGAAAGAAGATGAATATCAAGAACTTGCCCTTGAAATCATTGACATGCTAGGAGTTGCTTTTCACTTTGCAGGTGCCAAAAAGCAACATATTGAAGAGTTGATTGACATTTATATTAACGAGATTGGAAAGTTTGATGATAATCAAGAATTTAACCAATCTAACATTATTGAAATTATCAATCAAATTAAATTGCATTTTCCACATTTTTTCATAAAAACAAAGTAAAGCCTCTATTTTAATTAGAAGAGTATTTGCTTTGCCTTCATAAAAAGGCAAATTTTATTCATAAAATCAAAAACTTGATTGATAAAGTTTTGCTAAAGTAATGATTTTAAGTAAGAAATTAAGCAAATAGATTTTATAATTATCATTTAAATTCTAATCATAAGCAGGTATATATGAAAGGTTTTAAAATTTTTAGTGGCTCAGCTCATGTTTCATTTAGCAATGAAATAGCAAAACACTTAGATGGAATAGTATCAAAAGCAAGTGTGTCACGATTTAGTGATGGGGAAATCAATGTGCAAATTTCAGAATCTGTGCGTGGAAAAGATATTTTTATTGTCCAACCCACCTGTGCACCAACAAATGATAATTTAATGGAATTGCTTGTTATGGCTGATGCCTTTAAACGCAGTTCTGCTAGTTCAATCTCTGCGGTCATACCTTATTTTGGATACGCTCGTCAAGATCGCAAAGCTGCTCCAAGGGTGCCTATCACCGCTAAACTTGTAGCCAACCTTATGCAAAGCGCTGGTATTAATCGCATCATCACAATGGATCTACACGCTGGACAAATTCAAGGTTTTTTCGATATTCCTGTAGATAACCTCTATGGATCTATCGTTTTTACAGACTATATCCGCAGCAAACATCTAAAAAATCCCATTGTTGCAAGTCCTGATATAGGAGGAGTAGCAAGAGCAAGATATTTTGCTAATCAACTTCATCTTGACTTGGTGATTGTTGATAAAAAACGCGAAAAGGCCAATGAAAGCGAAGTGATGAACATCATTGGCGATGTTAAAGGAAAAGATGTTATTCTCATTGATGACATTATCGATACAGCTGGGACAATTTGCAAAGCAGCAGATGTTTTAAAATCTCGTGGAGCAAACTCTGTCATTGCACTAGGAACACACCCTGTCTTAAGTGGTCCAGCACTTGATAGAATCAAACAAAGCACTCTAGATGAAGTCGTTGTCACAAATTCCATTCCTGTAAAAAATGTAATTCCAAAAATCACAGTGCTTTCTGTGGCGCCACTTTTTGCTGAAGTTATCTATCGAGTTCATTATAATGAATCTATTAATTCACTTTTTATATAGAGATAAACCATGATTCTTGATCACGAAATTCCACAAGGCAGTAAGCTTTACTTTGGCAATACCGCAAAATTAAAGAGGAAAGTTGAAACTTGTGCGTATGAAGTTTTTATGCAGAATGGATTTGAAGAGATTGTCACTCCTGCCTTTTCTTTTTTACAACACCAACATGACTTTTCAAATCGCCAAATTATTCGCCTCAACTCAGAGCAGAACCAACAATTATCACTTCGTTATGACAGCACAATTGATGCAATTAGGATTCTTACAAAGCGTCTTTCTCGTAATGTTGATAATAAAAAATGGTTTTACATTCAACCTGTTTTTAGTTATCCTAGCAATGAAATTCATCAAATCGGTGCGGAATATCTTGAGGGCGATCTCAATAAAATAATCCAAGTTGCTAATGAGATTCTCAAAAAAATAAATATCAATCCATTGATCCAATTTTCTCACTCTAAAATTCTTGAGATTTGTTCAATGGAGTTCAAAATGACACCTGATGAATTTTCAAAACAAGATCTCAACACATTGATGCAAAATCAATTGCTCAAAGAACTGATTATGATGAAGACTCTTAAAGATCTCAAAAACTTTATCCCAAAAGCACCTTCTTTTATCAAACAAGAACTGATGATGCTAAATGAGTATGCACAAGCTTGTGGGAATCAGAATATTCTTATAGCCATTTTGCAACAAGCTCCTGTTGATTATTATCGCGATATTATCTTTAGAGCCTTTGCAAATAATCATACTCTGCTTTTAGGGGGTAGCTATGAAATCAATCACACGCTATCTTGTGGTTTTGGAATTTATACTGATCATCTAATAGACTATCTGACAAAAAATATAACAATATAAGGAAAAAGATGCTTGATTTAATTGTAGGAATTCAATGGGGAGATGAAGGGAAAGGAAAAATCGTCGATAAAATGGCAAAAGATTATGACTATGTTGTGCGATATCAAGGCGGACATAATGCTGGTCACACAATAGTTGTAAATGGACAAAAATACGCTCTACATTTACTGCCATCTGGAATTCTTTATCCTCAATGTAAAAATGTCATTGGCAATGGTGTTGTGATTTCTCTTGAATCCTTATCCAAAGAAATGATGCAGTTTAACAATCTCAAAGATCGACTTTTTATCAGTGATCGGGCACATATCATTACTCCATATCACCAGATCTTAGACTCCATAAAAGAAACACAATCAAAAAATGCTATCGGAACAACCAAAAATGGTATTGGTCCTGCGTATAGTGATAAAGTTGCGCGCATTGGCGTCCGTATGGGAGATCTCAAAAATCTAGATATTCTATTAGAAAGACTTCAAAACCACGAAGAAGAGTTAAAGTTTTTGCAAAAAAAATATCACTTTTCTCTACCAAGCGCACAGGAAGTCTTTAACTCTATCAAACAACTTTCCTTGCAATTCCTACCTTTTATTACAGATACAACAAAGCTTCTTTGGGATGCGATGGATCAAGGAAAAAAAATCCTTCTTGAAGGTGCTCAAGGAAGCATGCTTGACATTGATCACGGCACCTACCCATTTGTAACGAGCTCAAATACTATCTCAGCAGGCTCTAGTAGTGGTAGTGGAATTGCCCCTAATAAAATTAAAAAAATTATCGGCATTACAAAAGCTTATTGCACTCGCGTAGGCAATGGTCCTTTTCCTACAGAAGAAGATAATTCAACGGGTGATCTTATTCGCGAAAAGGGTTTTGAATTTGGAACCACAACGGGTAGAAAAAGACGCTGTGGTTGGATTGATGGTGTAGCTCTTAGATACGCTTGCAGACTTAATGGTTGCACAGAACTAGCATTGATGAAACTTGATGTCTTGGATAATTTTGAAGAAGTAAAAATTTGCACCCACTATATCTATGAAGGAAAAAAAATCAATCACATTCCCTTTGATCTTGAGAATGTTACTCCCGTCTATCAAAGTCTAAAAGGCTGGAAAAATACCGCAAAAATTCGAGATTTTGAAAAACTACCAAAAGAAGCACAAGATTTTATCCTTGAGCTTGAAAAAAGTGTTGGTGTAAAAATTTCAATGATTTCAACATCTCCAGAGAGAGATGATGTGATTTTACGCTAATGAAAACGCAGTTTAATGATCTTGTAAAAATTAAAAAACAAGAACTACAAAACCAAGAAATTCAAATCGCGGCAATCAACTCACAAATTGCCAGAAAATTCGATGAAATTTCGCAGTGTCATGAGCAAATTCGTGCTTTTCTAGAACCCAAAAATGGCACCATACAGGATTTTAAAATTCTACAAGAATACAGACAGGCTTATCTGATTCAAATTGATAGTATTCATCTTGAGATTTCAGAATTAAAAAAACAAAAAAGAGAGCTTCAAGAGCTCTATAAAATAGCTTCAATTGAATATGAAAAAGTTAAATTTTTACAACAAAATGAACTTAAAAAAAAGATTGCTCTTTTAAAACAAAAGGAGGAAAAAAATCTTGATGAAATTGCTTCAATACGTTATTTTTTTCAAAGGAATGAAAATGAAAATTAAACTCCTATCTGGCCTTTTTTGTCTTACTCTACTTTACGCTCAAGATCAACAAATACCCGTTAGCCAACAAAATAATACACAAAACTCTTCTTCTCAAATCATTCAGTGTAACATTATCTTTGAACAACGCAAAAATGAAATCCTTGATAAAATCAAGGATCTAGAAGACAAAACGCAATCTCTCAAAATTCTTCAAAAAGCCAGTGAGGATATTTTTACTCAAAGACAAAATCAAATCAAAACCCAAGAACAAGCATTAAAAGAAAAAGAAAAAGAAATTTTGGAAAAAGAAAAAGCTTTAAATCAAGCCAATCAAGATTCGCAAGACAAAATCAAGAAACTCATTGCCAAGAATGAAGAAATACTCAGGCAAATCCAAGATGAGAGCACAAATAAGCTTGCACAAACCTATTCAAAAATGAAAGATTCAAAAGCCGCGGATATTTTAAGCGATTTACCTGAAAATCAAGCAGCGGGGATCTTATTTCTTCTAAAAGCGCAAGATATTGGTAAAATCTTAGCCAAAATGGATCCTAGAAAAGCCGCTTCACTAACAGAGAGACTCAGAAAAGGTGCTCCATTTGAAGATGAAACGCCAAACAAAAAGGTCCCTCAAGTCCAAAATCAAAAAGAAGATACACCTGAAGGTTTGCCCGAAGAATCAGAAGACACAAAACAAAAGCGTCCAATGATATAAAATACACATTTTTTTGCTATAGTAACAAAAAATTTCACCCAAAAGGAGAAAAAATGAAAATCCTCGTTATTCAAGGACCAAATTTAAATATTTTAGGGCATCGTGATCCAAGAATTTATGGACCTATGACATTAGATCAGATTCATAATAATATGAAAGAATTTGCAAAACAAAATAAAATTGAGATTGACTTTTTTCAGAGCAATTTTGAAGGAGAGATTATTGACAAGATTCAAGAAGCCATCGGTGGAGAATACCAAGGGATTATTATGAATCCTGGTGCTTATGCACACACTTCTATTGCTATTGCCGATGCAGTTGCTTCTTGCGGAGTACCTGTGGTGGAAGTGCATTTAAGCAATATTTTAGCGAGAGAAGATTTTAGAAAAACAAGCTATAGTGCGGCTGTTAGTGCTGGGGTTATCACTGGTTTTGGTGCTTTTGGTTATCACCTTGCCTTGATTTCAATTCTTCAAATTATCAATGAACTAGAAGCAATCAAGGAAGCTCAAAAAAAGCAAGCGCAAGCAAATAACGCTTAAGGCTATTTTAAAAAGAACGAAGGGATAAATCCCCTTCTTTCAAGAAAGACAACAAATGAAATCAACCCAACCTTTTATCAGCAAAAATGAAAGTGCTTTATTCTATGAGTGTGGCTATAGTTGCGATAATGCTTGGCTTTTAAAACACGAAAATACTTGTTTTTTTATCACAGATTCTCGCTATACGCTAGAAGCAAAGCAATGTTGTCATTCTCATACAGAAATCATTGAAAGTAACCATATCACTCAATCTTTGATCGATTTAATTATCAAACTTCATCTTAAAGAACTTATATGTGATAGCGCTGAAATAAGTTTTGAAGATTATCAAACCATTCAGCAAAAAACTTCCATTTCTCTTCAGGGAAAGCCTCATTTTCATCAGCATTTAAGAATCCTAAAGACCGATAAAGAAATTGAAAAAATTAAGACATCACAACAAATCAACACTCAAGCCTATGAGGCTTTAGGTAATTTTCTTCAATCTCATTATCTCAAACCAAATCAAACAATCACAGAGAAGTTTTTGCAGTTTCAAGCCAAAATTTTCTTGCAAAATTTTGGTGATTATGATCTTTCATTTGAACCTATTCTTGCTATTAATGCAAATGCTGCAAAGCCCCACGCTCTTCCAACTAATGATATTCTCAAGCCTGATGATCTTATTTTATTTGATGCGGGTATTAAGTTCCAACGCTATTGCTCTGATCGCACAAGAACTACGCTCTATAGCGAAAATATTTCTTTTCAAAAAGATCAAAAATTCAAGGATACAAAAATACAACAAATCTATGATATCGTCAGAAAAGCACAGGAACATACAATCACTCATATTCGAGCTGGAATGAGCGCAAAAGAGGTTGATGCACTCGCAAGAAATATCATCTCAAATGCGAGTTATGGAAACTTTTTTACTCATAGCACAGGACATGGTATCGGTTTAGATATTCACGAAATGCCCTACATTTCACCTAGAAGTCAGGTTATCATTGAAGAAGGTATGGTTTTTTCAATCGAACCAGGCATTTATTTACCCCACCAGTTTGGCATACGCATAGAAGATCTTGTTGTCATTAAAAATTCTCGCGCTGAAATTCTCTAAAAATAATGGAAAAAAGTCTTTTTTTTACCCCCTATTTTCCTATTTCATATCATCATTCAAAAAGATTATGCAATATTTTTACTATTGGTATCGGTGCAAATATCGGCAATTGCTTTCATACATTTTTGCATCTCTTTTTATGGTTTAAAAAAAATCCTCTTTTCCTTATCCATTCTACCTCCCCTATTTATAAAAATCCTCCATTTGGTTATAAAAACCAAAATGATTTTTATAACGCCACTATGACTCTAAGCACAACGATGCAACTAGCAGATGTCTTCAGCCTTATTTTTTATCTTGAACGAAAATTTAAACGCCAAAGACTGCGTCCCTTTAAAAATGCTCCACGCACACTAGACATTGACTTATTATTCTTTAATCATATTCAGATCAATCTCTCTCATCTAAAACTACCTCATCCCTACTTTAAACAGAGAGAATCTGTTATAATACCACTTATGCTACAAAATCTATAAAAGGATCATAAATGAAGCTCTACACCTATGGGGGAGAAAGTGCAGCAGAGGCTCTTAAAATAGCTCAAGACAAGCATGGCGAAGATGCCTTAGTTGTCAAAACAAGAGAGGTGCGTAAAAAAACTTTCAACCAACCTGGCCTTTATGAAATTATTGTTGCAGTTGAAGAAGACGCACAAACAACACCTATATTACCGCAAAATAGCATTCAAAAGCGTCTTAATGATATCAAGGAAAAAAATTCTAAAACCCCCGCTTACTCTCCTATGCCTCCAAAAAAACAGACATATGATTATCAAGATAACAATCAGAATGATGTGGCTTTAGAGCTATCAGATGCCATTAAAGAGATTCAACAAATCTTACCCATACCTCAAAAAGAAAAGGCACAACAAAATAATTTTGATCTAAGATTTGAAACCAAAATGGCTCAAAAAGAAGAAGATAGATTCAAAAAAGAGCAAACCCAGACTAAAGAATTTAATCTCATTAAAGGTGAACTAGATAAAATAAATGACAAAATTAAACTTATCCAAAATATGTTTTGGGAAGAAAAATCCCCGCCTAGCCTACAAATTCCACAAGAGTTTGCCGAAATCTATCGCATTGCAAAAAATAGTGGTATGCATCAAGCTCATTTAAATGAAATCATGCAACTCAGTCTTGAGTTAATGCCCTTAAGAATGCGCGAAAATTCTGTAACTATCAAAAGATATTTTCGCGAAGTTTTACGCAAAATGCTTTACTGTCGCAATGAAAATTTAGAGATGAGAGGAAAAAAGATCATTATGCTCATTGGTCCTACAGGTGTTGGAAAAACAACTACTCTTGCAAAACTTGCTGCAAGATATTCAAAACTTCTTGATAAAAAGTATCGTGTAGGCATCATCACTCTTGATACTTATCGGATCGGAGCATTGGAGCAACTCTCTTGGTATGCACGGAAAATGAAAATCAGCATTGAAACCGTTATTGAACCAGAAGATTTTTTAAAAGAAATTGATACTTTGCGTTATTGCGATGTGATTCTTGTAGATACAGCAGGGCATTCTCAACACGATAAGCAAAAAATCAATCAATTAAAACGATTTGTGCAAAATGATTATAAAATTGACATTGCTCTCGTGCTTTCTGCAACAACAAAATTCGAAGATCTCAAAGATATTTATCAGTCTTTTAGCGAATTAGAGATTGATTCTTTTATTTTTAGCAAACTTGACGAAAGCAAGGGTCTTGGCAATCTTTTTTCTCTTGCGTATGAAACAAAAAAAACAATCAGTTATCTTTCTGTAGGTCAAGAAGTTCCAACCGATCTTTGTGTTGCGACAAATGACTATCTTGCAGATTGTCTAATCGATGGATTTTACAATCCAAATAAGGGGTACAGATGAGCGAAAATCAAGCAAGTAAACTCGAACAACTTCTCAATGGAGAGAAAAAACTTCATTCCACAAAATTTATTGCTGTAACCAGTGGTAAAGGAGGTGTTGGCAAATCCACCATCAGTGCTAATTTGGGATATGCCCTTTCAAGAATGGGATACAAAATTGGTGTTTTTGATGCAGATATTGGACTTTCAAACCTTGATCTGATCTTTGGCGTGAAAACTCAAAAAAATATTCTTCATGTTTTGCGTGGAGAAGCAAATTTTGATGATATTATTTGTCCCATTGACAAAAACCTTTTTCTTATTCCTGGTGAAAATGGAGAAGAGATTCTAAAGTATGCAGATAAATTCAACATACTTGATAACTTTGCAAATGAGAGTGTTGTATTTGAAGCTTTTGATTATGTGATTGTTGATACAGGAGCTGGAATTGGTGGCACAATGCAAGCTTTTTTAAATGCATCTGACCATATTATCGTAGTAACCACACCAGATCCATCTGCAATTACAGATGCTTATACTACCATTAAGATTAATTCTCGCACAAAAGATGAGATTTTAGTCATTATCAATATGGCAACACGCCATCAAGAAGCTCTTAATATTTTTAATAAAATCCAAAGAGTTGCAGCGAATAATATTCCCAACTTAAAACTTTTCTTTCTGGGAAATTTTCTAATTAACAATAGCGTGAGAAACTCTACAAAATACCGCGAACTCGTTATGAAGACCGAACCCTACAATGCTTTTAGTCTTGATATGGAAAGCATTGCAAAGCAACTTATCTTAAAAGTGGAACACAATATGCTTGATACTCCTAAAGCAAATTTTAACAGTTTCCTAAAAAGGATTCTTAGTTATCTTTAAGAGGATCAAGGATGAAACCTTTAAATTATCTCAATCTCTCTGTTTCATTTGGTTTTTTTCTCGGCTTAGCTCTTGCCGTTGCGAAGTTTAATGAACCAGAGGTAATGTTATTTTGGACAGTCGTCTCTACTCTTGGATTCTATCTCATCACAATGCTCATCGTAGCTCTCTATACTTGGTCACTAGACTTTAGTCATCAAATTTTTGATAAGAAGACACTAGAAAAGCGTCTTGAAGCTTTTGACAGAGAATTTGACACCAGAGAAAAAGAAATGCAGGATATCAAGCTTTATCTCAAAAGCTTTGATTTTGATTACAACTCTAAAGCAAAATAAATGTTAAGCAAAATGAATCACTACAACCAGAACTTAAAATACTCACAAGATGAACTTGCGATCCGCTATCTTCCAGCTGTAAGGGCAATAGCTTATCGCTTTAAAGAAAGACTTCCAAGCTTCATTGATGTCAATGACTTAATTTCAACTGGCACGGAAGAATTAATTAAACTTGCAAGAAAGTATGATCAAAACTTAAATGATTCTTTTTGGGGATATGCAAAAACACGAGTTAATGGTGCCATACTTGATTATCTTAGATCACTTGATATTCTCTCAAGGGCAAGTAGAAAGCTTGTTAAAAGCATTGATCTAGAAGTTACGCGTTATTATAATGAGCACCAAGAAGAGCCAAGTGATGAATATCTCTCAAAAACTCTTAATGAAGATATTAAGAAAATCAAAGAGGCTCGTATCTGTTCTGATATTTATCTACTCATACCTATTGATGAGCAATATCAAATCTTTGACGAAGAAGAAATAACAGAAAAAATTGAAAAAGAGGAATTAATCGAACATATAAAAAGTGTATTAGAAAAACTATCAAAAAGAGATCAACTCATCATGCAAATGTATTTTTTCGAAGAGATGAATCTTTGCGATATTAAAGAAGTGCTTAAAATCACAGAATCAAGAATTTCTCAAATCATAAAGGAAGTGATTAAGAAAATTCGAAAACAAATAGGAGAAAACCATGGCTGATATTCTAAGTCAAGAAGAAATAGATGCTTTGCTTGAAGTGGTCGATGATGATTCAGGCACACTTGATAAAAATGATGTTCTCTCACAAAAGCAAATCACGCTCTATGATTTTAAAAGACCAAATCGGGTTAGCAAAGAGCAATTACGCGCTTTTAGAGGAATTCACGACAAAATGGCACGCAGTCTTTCTAGCCAGATTTCAGCAATCATGAGAAGTATTGTAGAGATTCAACTTCATAGCGTCGACCAAATGACTTATGGGGAATTTTTAATGAGTTTGCCTAGCCCAACCAGCTTTAATGTTTTCTCAATGAAGCCAATGGATGGCACGGGGGTGCTTGAAATCAACCCAAGCATTGTATTTTCAATGATTGATCGCCTTCTAGGAGGAAAAGGTGAAAGCTATGACTCTCAAAGAGAATTTAGCGATATTGAACTTAATTTACTTGACTCTATCTTAAGACAAATTATGCAAACACTCAAAGATGCGTGGGCTCCAGTGGTTGAAATTTTTCCAAGCATTGATACAAAAGAGTCAAGCCCAAATGTCGTTCAAATTGTCGCTCAGAACGAAGTTGTTATTATGGTGGTAATGGAAATTATCATCGGACACAGTAGCGGAATGATCAATCTATGCTACCCAGTTATTTCTCTTGAAACAATTCTATCACGACTTGGAAGTCGAGATCTTGTTTTATCTGAAACCAACTCGAAGAAATCAAGAAATAAAGAACTTCAAGCCCTTATAGGAGGAGCAGGAATTAATGTTTCAGCATCCATTGGAAATGCCAATCTCTCACTCAAAGATATTCTAGAATTACAAATAGGAGATATCATTCGTCTTGATAGAAAAGCTGATGATACTGTGCTTGTTTCTATTGATGGTCGTGACAAATTTCTTGCAAAAATTGGCTTACAGCGTTATCGAAAAACCATAGAAATTAAAGAACATATCAAAACAGAAAAAGACAAGGTCAAAGAAATCTTAGAAATGCTAGAAGTTCAACGAAAAAATAGAATCAGTGAAATAGAAATTCAGGAGGAAGAAAATTATGAATGATTTTATTAAACTTTTTATCCAAGAAACTATCGCTACGATTGAAGGTTTAATGGACACGACACCTCATATTGAAAACAATTCTGAAACTCCGTGTAAAAATCTTTCAATTGCTCCATCTTATGCCTTGATTGACATTGAAACAAAAGGGGATTTTAATGCAACTCTAGGAATTATTGCACCAGCTGAACTCACAACTGTCCTAGCAGATACGATGGTTGGCGGAGAAGGGGCAAGCAAAAATGAGATGAATGATGATGACTTAGATGCAATCAAAGAAATTTTTTCTAATGTTTTTGGAGCAATTGCTACAAGTCTTGGTTCTCAGAAAAAAATGCCAAAATTAACTTTTTCTTGCAAAAATATCACTTCAATCACTCATCAGCAAGAAATAAATGAATTCTCAACTGGTTTTGAATTTCTCTTTTCGCTCAATCATATTTCCTCTTCTTTTTATCTATTGACTTCAACTGATTTTGAGAGTAATTTTAAAAATCCATCTACAAAACCAACTGAACCTATTCAAGAGCAAACTTCTGCAACACAGCAAAATCTCACTTCTGATGAAATGAAAAACATTGGAATGCTTCTTGATATACGATTGAATGTAAAAGTAAGAATTGGTCAGAAAAAAATGCTATTAAAAGATGTTGTTTCAATGGATATTGGAAGCGTGATTGAACTCAACCAACTTGCCAACGATCCTCTGGAAATTCTCATTGATGATAAAGTGATTGCCAAAGGGGAAGTTGTCATTGTTGATGGAAACTTTGGCATACAAATCACAGAAATTGGTAGCAAACGACAAAGATTAGAACAACTTAGAGGATAGCACATAAATATTATTAAGGTTAAAAAATGCAAGAAATTATTTTAAAAAATCCACTTGATATGCACTTGCATATACGAGAAGCAGATATCTTAAAAACTGCTCTTCCCTTTAGTTCTCGTAGCTTCGTGGGTGGAGTGATTATGCCAAATCTCAAAATACCAGTTACAACCGCAAAGCTTGCTCAAGCTTATGAAGAACAAATCAATTTAATCGAACCTGATTTTATGCCATTAATGACAATTTATATCACTGATCAACTCAATGAACAAGAGCTACTTGATATAAAAAAATCAGGTTATAAAATCTTAAAACTCTACCCAAAAGGCGCGACCACAAATTCTTCAAATGGTGTTTCAGAAATTTTAAATCCCATTATGATGAAAAATCTTAAAATCGCCGAGGAATTAGGATTATTTTTGAGCATTCACGGAGAGAGCAATGGTTTTAGTCTTGATCGAGAGTATGAATTCTTAAAAGTATTTGAAACACTTTGTCAGCATTTTCCAAAGTTAAAAATTTTTATTGAACATATAAGCGATCGTCGTAGCATTAAAGCATTAGAGAGTTTTGAAAACCTTTATGGAACTCTCACCTTACATCATATCACACTAGACCTAGATGCCCTTCTTGGAAAAGGACTCAACCCTCACCACTTCTGTAAACCCATTTTAAAGACTCCTCAAGATAGAGAGGCACTCCTTGAACTCGCACTCAACGCACACCCTAAAATTAGTTTTGGATCTGATTCGGCTCCACACTCTCAGAGTGCAAAACTCAGCAATAATGCTCCTGGTGGAATCTTTAGCGCACCTTATCTTTTGGAAAACCTCGTTGAACTCTTCTCTCACCATCATAAACTTACAAATTTACAAAATTTTATCAGCGACAATGCAATTAGAAATTATCAACTCACAATTAAAAAAGATAAAATTATTCGATTTAAAAAAGCACCAACTATTATTCCCAAATCCATTTTAATTAACAATCAAAATGATTATCTTATCCCTTTTTGTGCCAATAAAACGATCTCTTATAGTCAAATTGATTGATTTTTTATTTTTTTAAACCATATTTAGCAATTTTATGTTTTAAAACATCAACCTGCATTCCTAAAATTTTAGAAGCTTGATCTTCGTCATACTGACAATCTTCAAGAATTTGTTTAATCAGTTCAGATTCTAAATCTTCAACCCTTTTTTCTGAACCCTGTCTGCTCTCTTTTGGTTTTAAAAACAAATCTTTTTCTAAAATCTTATCCCCATCACTTAAAATTGCCGCGCGTTCAACCACTGATAAAAGCTCTCTAATATTTCCATGCCATTCATAATTTAACATTTTTGCTTTTGCTTCTTCTGAAAAGAGCTTTTTTTTCAATCCATACTGCGCAATCACTTCTGTAAGCTTCCACTCTGCTAAAGGCAAAATCTCATCTTTTCTCTCTTTTAAAGAGGGAATTTGTATAGGGATTGTTTGCAATCGAAAGAACAAATCCTCTCGAAAAGTTTTATTTGCAATTTTTTGTTCCATATTGGCATTCGTCGCTGAGATAAAACGCACATCTATCTTGATGGTTTTTGAACTTCCTAAGCGTGTGATTTCTTTTTCTTGAATTGCACGCAAAAGCTTAGCTTGTAGCCCCAATGGCATCTCTCCAATCTCATCTAAAAAAACACTTCCATGATTTGCAGCTTCAAAAAGTCCCGCTTTGGGTGCGGTAGCATCGGTAAAAGCTCCTTTTTCATAACCAAACAACTCAGATTCTAAAAGATGCTCGGGAATTGCAGCCATATTGATTGCAATAAATGGAGCATTACAACGACTTGAGTTTTGATGAATATAATTAGCAAAAACTTCCTTACCTACACCACTCTGCCCCATTAATAACACAGAAGCATCTGTCATTGCGGCTTTTAAAGCAAGTTTTTTTACCTCATCAAGTATCTTTGATTCTGCAATAAATTGATGTTTTTTTTCTTCTGATTTATTTGTTGCTTTATTTTTTTTAGAATCATTTTTTATCTCACTATTTTTTTGAGTACGCTGAAATTCTAATAATTTTTTAGTGCGCAAAATCGCTTCAAGCAATAATTCTGGATCAAAAGGTTTTTGAAAAAAATCTTTTACTCCTAAACGAATTGATTCTACAGCCTTATTTAAGGTAGCATTTCCTGTAATTACAATTGCTTCATAACGATTATTAAGCTGATGCAAAAACTCTAATCCATCCATTTGAGGCATATTGATATCTGTAATCACAAGATCAAAACTATCATCTAACACCTTAAGTGCATCTTTTGGATTTTTAAACGCAACAATTTCAAACTCTTTATTGTCTGCAAAAAAAAGCTCTAAGCTTTTGCGCATATTAACATCATCTTCAACAATTGCTATTTTCATTTTTTTCCTTTTTATTTTATTAGCGACTTATGGATTTTTTAATACCCAAAGCTTCAAATACCCATCCTCAATCCCTGCCCTAATATAAGTTGGTGGTAGAGTAAAGAGCACCTTATTTTGAGACATATTTTTTTGACTCACCCCATCATCTCTCACCTTTACTCCAGACTTATAAAGACACTCCAAAACACGATCTTTATTTTGCTTTAAAAGAATTTTTAGCAGTATATCTAAAACCTCTGGAATCTCATCATCGTGTTCTAAACCTACATCAATCTCACATTCATAACTCATCTGAAGATTTTTTTTGACCAATGGTTCTGAAATATCATATTTATCTCCTGTTGGCACTTCATTCTGAATCAATAATTGATAGGAGATGATAAAATCTTTTCTATAAGGCAATTGTTCTTTTAAAGTATAATCTGATGGATCAAGTGGAAGTGGAATTACATTAGGTATCAAAGGAATTAAAGGTGGTTGCAAATAGGATCTTTGAGGATAAGATAAGTTTTTAAATGAAGGAACAAAAGGGATAGAAAAATTCTGATTTTCTAGCAAAAAACCCCCTCCATTTTGCAACATATCTGGATTTTGCAAAACTAGGGAATTATCTTTCCAAGACTCAACTAAGAAAGTTTTTTTATCACCACCTGTTTGTTGCACAATCAAATCATTCAAAACTACACCTTGTGCTCTCATTACAAAACAAGAACATAAGATAAAAAAAATAACTTGATGCCACAAATTCTTCAGCATTTTATCTCAAACTAATCTTCTAAACCTTCCTCTTGGGAGTCATCATCTTCTTTATCTTCCTTAGGACAAGTGCTTGCATAGGCTACCTTCTCTCCTGCAACATTAACAATCTTAACCCCACTTGTATTGCGACCTGCCTCTCTAATGGCATCAATATCAACTCGAATCATTTTGCCACTTGTAGTCAATACCATTAAATCAAAATTTTCATCATTGATACTCAAAATACTAACTAACTTACCTGTTTTTGGAGTGAGTTTCATTACAATCACACCCTTACCTCCACGACTCTGCAATCTGTATGCCCCTGCAAGCGTCTGTTTGCCAATTCCTTGTTCGCTTACTGTGAGCAATTTATCATTTTCACTCACAATTGTTGTTGCACCAATCACATAATCTTCTTTGGCTTTAAATCGAATACCTGTCACTCCTCTTGCCACTCTTCCGATCTCTCTAACATCATCAACACCAAAACGAATGCACATTCCTTGATAAGTAGCAATCAATAATTCTTTAACCTCTTGATTAATAATGCTTGCTGTTACCAACTCATCATCTTCATCTAAATTAATTGCTTTGACACCCACATTTCTGATATTGCTATACTCACTCAAGTTAGTGCGTTTAACAATACCATTTTTAGTAAAAAACACCAAAGATTTATCAGAATTAAAATCCTGTGTTGTGATTGTAGCCATAATCTTTTCATCAGATCCTATTTGTATTAAATTAACCACAGCTTTACCAATTGCAGTGCGACCTGCTTCAGGAATTTTATAAACTTTCAACCAGTACAACTGACCCTTATTTGTAATAAACATAATTGTATCGTGAGTATTTGCCACAAAAAAGGATTGGATAAAATCATCATCATGAGTATTTCCACTGATTTTTCCTTTACCTCCTCGATTTTGTTTTTCATAAGTTTTAAGCTGAACGCGTTTCACATACCCACGATGACTCATTGTAACAACCACTGGTTCGTTAGGAATAAGATCTTCCATTTCAATGCTCTCATAATCTTCTTCAATCTCTGTTCTACGAGGAGAACTAAACTTCTCTTTAATTTCAATGAGCTCTGCTTTAATGATCTCTTTTAGTTTTTCTTCGCTCCTTAAAATACTATTAAGATAGTCAATCTGCTGAAGTAGCGAGGCATATTCTTGCTCAATTTTATCACGCTCAAGCCCAGTTAAACGTTGCAAACGCATTTCTAAGATTGCCTTGCTTTGTAATTCAGACAATGCAAAACGCTGCATTAAAGAATTTTTAGCAGTATCTGTATCTTGACTTGATCTGATAATTTGAATCACTTCATCAATATGATCCAAAGCAATCTTTAATCCTTCTAAAAGGTGTGCTCTTTTTTTTGCTTCCCTAAGTTCAAAAATCGTCCTTCTAATCACAACTGTTTTTCGGTGAGAAATAAAAATATTCAATAACTCTAGTAATGTAAAAATCTTTGGTTCTTTATTGTTAATGGCTAATAAAATAATCCCAAATGTTGTCTCCATTGCACTTGACTTATACAAACGATTTAAAACAATTTCGCTCATTGCCTCTTTCTTCAGTTCAATCACAACACGGATACCCTCTCGATCAGATTCATCTCTCACCTCAGAAATACCTTCTATTACCTTTTCTTTTACTAAATCACTGATTTGTTCTACAAGCCGCGCCTTATTCACCATATAAGGTATTTCATCAATAACAATCACATCGCGCTGTTTGGTTTTTTCAATATGAACTTTTGCTCTTACTTTGATACGACCTCTTCCAGTGCTATAGGCATCTCTAATCCCTTGTTTTCCAAAAATAATCCCGCCTGTTGGAAAATCTGGACCCACAATAAATTCCAAAAGCTCATCAACACTAGCTTCTTTATGATCAAGCGCATAAATCACAGCATCAATAACTTCATCAATACGGTGCGGAGGAATAGAAGTTGCCATTCCAACCGCGATTCCATTTGAACCATTGACTAAAAGATTAGGAATTCTACTAGGCAATACATCTGGCTCTTTTAAAGTATCATCATAATTAGAAACAAAATCAACCGTTTCTTTGTCTAAATCACGTAAAATCTCCTCACTTGCTTGCGTCATTCTCGCTTCTGTATAACGCATAGCCGCAGCATTATCACCATCAATTGATCCAAAATTTCCTTGACCATCAACCAATTCAAGTCTCATTGAAAAATTCTGAGCCATACGCACAAGCGCATCATAAACAGCCGTATCTCCATGTGGATGATATTTACCAATCACATCTCCAACAATTCTTGCACTCTTTTTATAAGCACTCCTTGAAGTTACATTTAACTCATTCATTGCATATAAAATTCTACGATGAACTGGCTTTAATCCATCTTTTGCATCTGGCAGTGCTCGTCCAACAATAACGCTCATCGAATAATCAAGATAGCTTTCCTTGATGGAATCATTAATATTAATATCGACTACATTAGTATGATCAAGTAAATTTTCCATTTTTGCTCCGAATTTTAGAGGTTGAAGATATTTTCTTTCATTTTAGCTTAAAAAAGCTTAAAAACGAATTATCATCAGTATATCCACTCAATCAAATCAAGAATTTAAGCACAATAAAGCTTCCCCAAACTAAAATAAAAAAAATAATGCTTACAAATTGTAGAGCACTTGCAATATCCTTCGCCTTTTTTGCCAATGGATGAATTTCTATGCTTGTAAAATCCACTGCATTTTCAATGGCACTGTTTATCAATTCTGCACTCACACAAAAAAAGCAAGGTAAAATCAATAAAATCTTCTGCTCCCAAGTCTCTCCACAAAAAAAACCTAAAATAGTAAAAATAACTGCTAGTATAAAAATCTGACGAAATGCCTCCTCATCACTCCAAGCAGTCTTAAGACCTTCAATTGAATACTTAAAAGCATTTTTAATTCTTTTGATACCCTTTTTGCCTTTTTTATGATTTCTAAACATTATTTTATTTTTGACTCTCTACTCTAACATCATAATAAGATTCAAGATCCAAGTTTTCCAATTCTCTAACACTCCAGCGTTTAAAACTTCCTTCTTGAGAATTAATTTCTAAGCTAAGTTCTTTGACTTGATCTTTTAACAGCTCTGATAAACCCTTAAGCAATTGATTTGTCTGTAAAATATATCCTTTTGGTCCCATCATTCCTGCTAAAAATCCTATTGTTACAAAACTCTCATCTATCTTTGATTCATAATCAGATTCATTATTATCTTTTATTATCTTTTTCTCTTGCATTAACTGCATCATTGCAGTTTTAAGTTGCTTTGATCTCAAGTAAGCAGAGATTTTATGGATACCAATTTTATCATCTAAATCTATCTGTCCATCATAAAGATCTTTGCTAATCTGTATGCTTTGAATAGCATTTCTATTAATAAATTTTTTTGACTCTAGCTCATACTGTGTCCCTAATTTTAAACTCGTAGCATCACTATCTAATTCAAAATCTACCTTATCTAAAATCACTCCTCTTTTCCGATCAAGAACAGATCGCTTTAGATTGATTTTAAAATAATGCGGGAGCAATTTTAACATCGCAGGATAGTCACTATAAAAACTGCTAGAAAAAACAATCTTAGAATCTGTTTTAATCACAACTGAATCCATACGAATTTGTTCAACAATGATTGAAAAATTATCTAATTTTGCTAACACTTCATCATGAGTCTTTAATTCCAAATTGCTCGAACATTTAAAACTCATAATTCCAGAACATTTAAAAGGTTTAATCAAAAAAGCTTTGGGTATCTTATCAGAAATCTGATCTGAATAATGAGTAGAATCTGAAAAAACTTGATTAAGATTATTTTCAAGATCTTTTTTTACTTTATAACTAACATAAAACAACACAATACACAGCACAACTATAATCACTAATCCACAGACCAAAATCCCTTTTGCTATCAATCTTTTAAACATTACATTCCTCAACTGAGTTAATTTTTATTGAAAGATTATATCCAATCTATCCTCGAAATAAATTTGAGGATAGATTTTATTAGAAGTTATTTTGTGTAGCTTTTGTCAGATATTTTCTTGTAATTAAAAGGAGTAAGATTTTTATCAAGTTCTAGCAAATTATTTGGAGTATTATCTTGCAATGGACTCTCATAATATCGCTTACCATTAATCTCAACTGGATTTGGAGCAATTTTTCTCATATCTTCAAACCCAAGTTGGCTTGGATGTATCTTAATGCCATACTTTTCACCATAAGCCACAACTTCTGCTTGTCCTCTTCTTGCTAGGTCAATGCTTTGTGCTGCAATGCGATTGGTTTCTCTAGGATTATGAAAGCCAGAAGAATTTTCCGCATTTAAGAAATCTGCTCTCATTTGTGATTTTCTATGATATTCCAAAATTGGAGAAATTGCTTTTGTAATGGCCTCTTCTCTCGCTTTTTCATCTTTAATTTTTGAAAACTCTGGAAGTTTTTTCATCTCTTCTCTCAAAATCGTAATATCTTTAATAAGGCTCACAACCGCATATTCTGCATTCCTAATACTTGATGCACTCAATCGCTGAATCTCTCGAACTTGATGAGTGAGATATTCTTCACTTTGAGTGTGGCAAGACTTACAAGAAGCATTAACATCTTTAAGAGGAGAAGCGATGTTATGATTAGTTACCTTCTTAGCCCCTTTTCTCACATAAGGCATATGACAATCAGCACAACTTACGCCATTAGCAGCGTGAACGCTACCAGAATAAAGTTCGGCTTCTGGGTGCTGGATTTTAATAATAGGAGCCTTTGTATCTGCATGAATAAAGTCATAAGGAAAACTTTCTCTTACGCTTTCATAATAATCATCAAACATCTCAATTCTAAATGCTTCTCCCTTTTTCCACATTTTCCATGGATAAGTTAATTCAATCCCTGGCGCCTCTTGATTTATAATTTTATTGCCATTTTTAAGCGTATCAGTTTCCTGATAATTTGATTCTGCCTTAATCAGAACTTTTTTTCCTGTAGGTTGATTGTAATACTCAACATGACATTGCATACACACCAAAGATCTCATTTCCTGATAAGAAGCTTTAACGCCATGTCTACTATCCGCCTCATAGCCACGAGAAACAAGGGCTTTAATTGCTGCTGGACGAGTGACTCTTAAACTCATATCATCTGGTCGATGGCAGTCAGCACAAGTGCTCCCCATTTGCTTATGATGCACATCTTTTGGTCCTTCCATCATCTTGATGATGGTCCAATATTTCATCGTATTGAATTCTACCCAACCAAATTGTTTAACCAATTTTTGTAAATTCCCAGTATGGCAATTCATACACGCACCAGGCTGTCCATTAAATGCTTTTAATCCATGAGAATTTAAAAATTCCTTGTTATTTCTTAAAGTTTCCATTTGGTCAATTTGAGAATAATAATGACTGCGATTTTGATTATAATCAAATTTAAAAGGATAACCACTCCAAAACATTGTCAATTGCGGATAGCGATTAATTTTACTATAAGGATAACTTCCTGCAAACTCCGTTAAAAACTTACCTGAATCTTTCATTTGCATATACATATCAAGATAATCTGGAAACTTAGCTCCCCAAACTGCAAAATCAGGTTCATCATCACTCAACCCAATGGAAGATCCTGTTTTGAGGGCAATCCCCTCTCCTTTTTTTGTCGCAATATCAGAGCTAAACCAAACAATCCCAGCTCCAATTATTATCCCAACAATAATAGTAAAAATCTTTGCTTTCATCAACTCTCCTTCTATTAGAATTTAAAAATCTCTTCTGTGTCCTACATCCTGATGACAAGATACGCAACTCACTTTTGTATCTCGATCATGATAATCCCTCAGCGTAGAATCAAGTATATTGCCTACATAATTTTGATGACAACGAATACAATTCTCTTGCACCCATTTTTTTGTATTATTGCTTGCTTCGAAATGAGTAGGTAAGTTTTTATCAAATGTAAAAGCCATCATATGACCCAAGCCACTTTGTGCCTTTCCTATCCATTTTCGTAAAAAACTATGAGGCAAATGACAATCTCCACATTGTGCAAAAGCCTTATGAGCACTTTTATTATAATCTGCATAAACTTCATTCATCACATGACAATTATTACACGCCTCAGAATCACTACTCAAATAAGAAAATCCTCTTGCATTAATGAAGGTATAAACCCCACTTCCGATAATCACACCAAATATTAAAAAGATAATCAAAGTAGAAACTTTTTTGCTCATTGTCTTATGTCTTTGCTGTTAAATTTGATATTTTCTTGCGATTCTACAATAAACTAACTAAATCAGACCTTAAAAAATTAATAAAGTAAACAAAAAGTAATTTATCAAAAAAATAACTATAATTCGAAGCTATTTTGTGAACAAAAATAACCAATTTACCAACGCTTATGTATAATCAAAAATATTAAAACATTAAAATGAGGGTTAACAATGAGACAAGAAACTCTAAAAAACAATCCTAATCTCACCGCCAAGAGCGTTAAGGTTGTGGAAAAAATTCTAAGTAAAAATGATAAAAAGGCTGCCGAACTTAGAGAGATATATAAAAAAGAAAATCTCTATACTATCAATTTGATGAGTTCTCCTGGAAGCGGAAAAACAACATTGCTTGAAAATCTTTCACATTTTCAGGATTTTAAATTCAGCGTTATTGAAGGGGATATGCAAACAAATCGCGATGCAGAAAGATTACAAAAAAAGGGAATTTTTGCTGAACAAATTGCAACTGGCGAGGCTTGTCATCTCGAAGCTGAAATGGTAGAAAAAGGCTACAAAGCTCTTAAATCAAGAAATGAACTTGAAGGAAAAGAGTATCTTATTATCGAGAATATAGGCAATTTAGTATGTCCAGCTAGTTATGATTTAGGAGCAGCTTTGAATATCATTCTTTTATCTGTGCCTGAAGGCGATGATAAGGTTTTAAAATACCCTACAATGTTTCTCTGTGCAGATGCCGTTATTATCAGTAAATCTGATATGATTGAATATTTTGGTTTTAGAGTTTCTCAAGTTCAAGAAGATATGAATAAACTCAAACCCAATATTCCTATTTTTCTAACTAGCTCAAAAGACCTTCAAACTCTTAAACCACTAAAAGATTTTATCATAAACTGCAAACTAAACAACTATCAATCAAGTCATCAATTCTAAAGGAGAAAAAAATGTGTTTAGCAATTCCATCAAAAGTTGTTTCTATTGATTCTCAACTCAATGTAGCCACTATTGAGACGCTAGGAGTACAGAGAGAAGCAAGTCTTGATTTAATGCAAGAGACTGTGGAAATTGGAGAGTATGTTTTACTCCACATTGGTTATGTAATCAGTAAAATCGATGAAAAAAGTGCTTTAGAATCAATTGCTCTCTATAAAGAGATGATTGAAAAAATGCCAGATGAAGATTATTAATTTGGGGGATTTATGGTAAATACATCTTTGTTATCTAAGGAAGAGTTATTTATTAATTCGTTTCGTGATAAAGATATTATTCTTGCTTTGAGTAAAAAAATACAAAAGGAAGCAACAAAACTAAAAGATAAAATTTATCTTATGGAAGTTTGCGGAGGACACACTCACACATTAATGAAATATGGACTCACAACTCTGCTTCCAGACGCAATAGAATGTGTTCATGGACCAGGTTGTCCTGTATGTATTATGCCTAAGAATCGCATCAATCAAGCCTATGAGATTGCAATGCAAGAAGATGTTATTCTTCTAACGCTTGGTGATATGATGAAAGTTCCAGGGACTTATGGAAATTTACTTGATGCCAGAAGCAAGGGAGCTAATATTAAATTTCTTTATTCGCCAAAAGAAGCTCTTGAGATTGCAAAATCAAATCCAAGTAAAAAAGTTGTCTATTTTGCCATTGGCTTTGAAACCACAACTCCAATGACTGCAAGTCTTTTGCAAAATGCCATTGATGAAAAAATTCAGAATTTATTTTTTCATATCAACCATGTACTTGTTCCTCCACCCTTACATGCGATCCTTAGCTCTAAAGATTCAAAAATTAACGCCTTACTTGCACCATCTCATGTAAGCGTTATTACAGGTTCTAAAATTTATCAAGAAATTTTTGAAACTTACCAAATTCCGATTGTTGTAAGCGGATTTGAACCAGTTGATATGATGGAAAGCATTTTAAGAATCACAAATCAGTTTACTTCAATGTCTCCTCAACTAGAAGTAGAATATGCTCGTGCAATTTCTCATCAAGGTAACCTTAAAGCCCAAAGCTTGGTTGATAAGTTTATGCAAACACGCGATAATTTTGAATGGAGAGGATTAGGAAATATTCCCCATTCTGCACTTAAACTACGAGATGAATATGAAAGTTTTGATGCTGAAAAAATATTTGACTCTATCTTAAGTAAAGATTCAATAAAAGATAATCGCGCTTGCCGTTGTGGAGATATTTTAAAAGGAGTAGCAAAACCCTATGATTGTAAAGTTTTTGGCAAATCTTGCACACCACAAAATCCACTAGGCAGTTGCATGGTAAGTAGTGAAGGTGCTTGCGCTGCCTACTATAAATACGGAAGCCTACGATAAAAAGCAACCCCGATAAAAGGGTTGCTTAGCATTTCTTTAAAATACAAACTTATAACTTGCTCCAACAGAAACATTAAGAGGAACAACACTTCCTCCTAGAGTCGTTTTAAATCCCATAGAAGCAAAAGGAATTTTAGCAAGTATCTCAATTCTATGATGTCCTCCCATAAGAGCAGAAATACCAACTCTTCCAGAAAAATCTACAAGATTATTACCTACTGTTGAAAGCCCACTAGGCTTATTTAGCCAATAATGATAGCCTGCCTCAGCTCCTCCAAATACTCCAAAACTTGAAGTTTCATTTCCAAAGAAATTTAACATTAAATCAATATTTAATCCCGCATCAACAAGATTAGTCTTTGAACTTTCACTGCCAGACTTATATGATACAGAGGTATAACCTCCAAAAATTGCTGACCTTACACCAAAATAGTTTCCAAAAAAATTCTCCGAACCCAGAGTTAATGCTGCGCTATAACCATTAGTATTTTTAAAGGCATCTGCAATTAGACCTGGACCGAAAGCAGAAGCATAAAATCCTTTTCCATCGCCTGCAGTTCCTTTAAAATTTCCTACGGTATATCCACCCTCGACACCTACAAAAAACCTAGCTTGAGCAAAACTAAACATACCCAAACTTGCTAAGATTAATCCGAGTATTTTTTTCTTCATTTTTTCCCTTCCTAAAAATTTTTCAGAATCTAAATCTGTTTTGTATCATAAACTAAATTAATCTTTAATTTCTAACACAAACCTTGTTATCATACCTCATTTTTAATTAATATTTTTTATTAATTAAAAAAATAAATGATTTTATTAATAACTTAATTTTTTCTTAATTTATCGGATTCTCTTAATCTTTTTCATTTTCTCTTTTGGCAGCATTTTGATAAATCTTTACAGCCATTTGGACAATGTCTTTATTTTGATATTTATAATCAAACAAATCAAACATTTCTTCTTGAATAGCTTCCTTTAGAGCTTGAGCATCTTTAATTTCTTGCATCTCTTTAAAATTCAAATTAAACTCATCTAACACTTGATTAAAATCAGCATTATCAAGTTCTAATTCCGAAGCAACGTCTAATAAAAACTCCATTTCTTTTTCATCTAAGCGACCATCTAAAAACATAATAAAAAGCAAAAAAGAAACAAATTGAAGTCTCCTTTTATATTCAGCATAAAGCATTTTTAAAAGGAGTTTTGCCAACTCACTTGGATTCTCTTCTGAATGAGGGTTTTTTAAAAACTCATTTAAATTTTCCTTTGCATTAAAATCTGGATAATGAAGCAAATATTTATCTGAAACATCTTTTAAAATAACTTCTATTAAATCTTTTTGTCGCGTAGGGATTTGAGCAATAATCATTAACATTAAACCCAATTCTGTCTTAAAAAGCTTATTCTGATTATCCTCTTGAGCTAAAACATTATAAGGATCGTTATCTAAATCATACTCCTCTTCTTGTCTATTTTTCAATATAGTCTGATGCAGTGGTTTTTTGAGATAATCTTGCAAACTAATGTAAAGATAATACACCACAATACCCGCAATAATTAATAAAATAAACTCCATTTTTTTCCTTTAAAACTAAAATTTATAATCGATAAAATCACTTGAATCGATGAGCATGTTTTTCTTTAATCTCAATAATCATTTGTTCATCTTTTATTTTTCTCATTTTCTTCAATCTTTCAAGTTCTTCTTTTTGTTTCTGTTCCAAAGCCAAACGCCTCTCTCTTTTTTCTTTCATTTTCTTGATATATTCTTCACGCTTCTTTGGAGATTGAAATTCAATCGGACGCATTAAAAGCACCAGAAGAACAAAAATAAATAATGTTGAAGCAATGGCTACAGCGGTATCATCTCCACTCAAACGATACCAAGTGATACCAATTATAGAAGAAAATAAAATTTTTAAAAAAAGCTTCAATACTATCCCCTTAATCCAAAAAATATCCTTCTAAAAATTAAAATAAGCGTATTATATATTAAAAGTATCGAAAAATATTGAAGTTATATACTTTTTATCACTATAAAAACGCAAACTAGGCTTGTATAATACTTTGAAAATGCTGTTTTAAGTTTTTTTTCAGTATTAATGGTTTATAATGAACCATTACCCAAACAAACTAGTGAAAAGGAGTTAATAAAATGTCAAATACAATCAATCGACGCGATTTTATCAAAAGTGCTGCAGTTGCCTCAGCAGCATCAGTGGCAGGTTTGAGTATTCCTAGCTCACTTTCAGCACAATCTAATGATGCGCAAAAATCTTGGAAATGGGATAAAGCTGTTTGTAGATTTTGCGGAACAGGTTGCGGAATTATGGTCGCAACAAAAGATGATGCGATTGTTGCTGTTAAAGGAGATCCTGAAGCGCCAGTAAATCGAGGAATCAATTGTATCAAAGGATATTTTTGTGCAAAGATCATGTATGGTGCAGATCGTCTCACTCAACCTCTATTGAGAGTAAATAGCAAAGGTGAATTTGATAAAAATGGCAAATTTGCTCCTATCAGCTGGAAAAAAGCTTTTGATGTTATGGAAGCACAATTTAAAAAGGTTTATAATCAACAAGGTCCAAGTGCCGTAGGAATTATGGCAAGCGGTCAATATACTATTATGGAAGGTTATGCAGCACTTAAACTCATGAAAGGAGGATTAAGAGCAAACAACATTGATCCAAATGCTCGTCATTGTATGGCAAGCGCTGTTTTAGGTTTTATGCAAACTTTTGGAATCGATGAACCTGCTGGTTGTTATGATGATATAGAACTCACAGACACAATCGTTACTTGGGGGGCAAATATGGCCGAAATGCATCCCATTTTATGGACTCGCGTAACCGATAGAAGGCTTAATCATCCCGATAAGGTAAAAATTATCAATCTTTCAACTTATACAAACCGCACATCTGACATTGCAGACATTGAAATTATTTTTAAACCAAACACAGATTTAGCAATTTGGAACTACATTGCCAGAGAGATTGTCTATAATCACCCAGAAGCGATTGATTCAAAATTTGTTAAAGATCATTGTGTCTTTAGCACAGGATATGTAGATATTGGTTATGGAATGAGAGATAATCCAAATCATCCAAGTTTTTCAAAAGCTGAAAAAGACACTGTAGCAAAGCAAGTTAGCAAAACTTTAAGCAAAGCAGAGGGTGTCACTCTTCAATATCTTGGTCTCAAGGCTGGAGATCAATTAAAAAATACGCACACAAAAAATGCGGATATACATTGGGAAATTAGTTTTGAAGATTTTAAAAAAGCACTTGATCCTTATACACTTGATTTTGTTGCAGAGATTGCTAAGGGCAATGAAGAGGAAAGCCTTGATTCTTTTAAACAAAAACTTCAAGCTCTTGCAAATTATTACATCGAAAAAGATAGAAAAGTTATCAGTTTTTGGACAATGGGATTTAATCAACATCAGCGTGGAACATGGGTCAATGAGCAAAGCTATATGGTTCATATGCTCTTAGGAAAACAAGCAAAACCAGGTAGCGGAGCTTTCTCTCTTACAGGTCAACCAAGTGCTTGCGGAACAGCAAGAGAAGTGGGAACTTTTGCTCACAGACTTCCTGCGGATATGGTTGTTTCTAATCCAGATCACCGTGCAACTGCAGAAAAAATTTGGAATATTCCTCAAGGAACAATCTGCGCTAAACCTGGATATCCATATGTTGATATGATGCGTGCTCTTGAAGATGGTAAGCTTAAGTGGCTATGGGTTGCGGTTAATAATCCGTGGCAAAACACTGCCAATGCAAACCATTGGATTAAGGCTGCAAGAGAGATGGATAACTTTATTGTTGTAAGCGATTGCTATCCTGGGATTACAGCAAAAATTGCAGATTTAATTCTACCTAGTGCTATGATCTATGAAAAATGGGGAGCTTACGGAAATGCCGAGAGAAGAACTCAACACTGGAAGCAACAAGTCCTTCCTCAAGGGCAGGCAATGAGTGATTCTTGGCAAATTTTAGAGTTTGCTAAACGCTTTAAAATTAAAGAAGTATGGGGAAAAGAGTGGCCTGAACTTGGATTAAAAAATGTGATGAATGAAGCTAAAAAAATGGGCTTTAACGAAAATACAACCCTCTTTGAAGTATTATTTGCAAATCAAAATGCTCAAAAGTTTAGCCTAAAAGAAAAGTTACTTGTTGATAAACCGCTTAATAGTGAAGTCTTTGGTGATAAAAGGCAAGTTAAAGGTAGTGACAATAAGATTTTTACTGGTTATGGCTTCTTTATACAAAAATACCTCTGGGAAGAATATCGACTTTTTGGTATTGGTCATGGCCATGATTTGGCTGAATTTGATATTTATCATAAAGTTCGCGGATTAAGATGGCCCGTTGTCGATGGAAAAGAAACACAATGGAGATTCAATGTTCAATATGATCCATATGCAAGAAAATATGGCGATGGAAAAACTGATTTTGTATTCTATGGAAACAAAAAAGCTATGCTCAATCAAGGAAATCTTGCACAACCTAATAATGAGAAAAAATCCATTGCAAACAAAGCAAAAATTTTCTTCCGTCCTTATATGGATCCTTGCGAAATGCCAGATTCAAATTACCCGATGTGGCTTTGTACAGGGCGTGTTCTTGAGCATTGGCATAGTGGCACAATGACAATGAGAGTTCCTGAACTCTATCGAGCCGTTCCAGAAGCATTATGCTATATGAGCGAAGCTGATGCAAAAGAAAAAGGCTTAAAATCTGGTGACCTTGTTTGGGTAGAGTCTCGTCGTGGCAAAGTTAAAGCTCATGTTGAGGTTGATGGAAGAAATCGTCCGCCAAAAGGACTGGTTTATGTTCCTTGGTTTGATGAAAAAGTTTATATTAATAAAGTCTGTCTTGATGCAACTTGTCCTATCTCTAAACAAACTGACTTTAAAAAATGTGCCGTTAAGGTCTATAAGGCATAAAAAGTCAGGGATTAAAAATGCAACGCAGAGAAGCTATTAAGAGTATTGCTCAATATATGGGATTAGCGGCTGTAGGCGGTCTAATATGGAGTGCCTATGCCAAAGAAACCAAGGCTTCTCTTGCTTTGTATCCACCTGGTGCAAGAGAAAATTTTGCACAAAGTTGCATTCGTTGTGGTATGTGTGTCCAAGCTTGTCCCTACTATACACTAAGGCTCTCTGGTAGTAAGATAAATGATCAAGCACCCTATGGATTGCCTATTTTTACACCACGAGAAATTCCTTGTTTTATGTGCGAAGATATTCCGTGTGCAGTCATTTGCCCCACAGATGCACTTGACTTATCACTCTTGGCGCGGCCAAACACTCAACTTCCAAGGAAAATAAAAAATTCTCAAGAGGCGATCAAATTCTTAGATATTGCTCAAGCGAAGATGGGTGTAGCTGTTATTGACACAAAAGGCTGTATTGCTTATGCGGGAATTCAGTGTGATGCTTGTTATCGTGCTTGTCCTTTAATCGACAAAGCAATTTATATTGATTATCGTCCCAATACACGCACAGGGAAACACGCGCTACTTCTACCCATGATCAACAATGATCTTTGCACGGGTTGCGGAAAGTGTGAAAGAGCTTGTGTTACAGAAATTGCTAGTGTCAGAATTCAACGCAGAGAGTCAGTGCTCGGAAAAATGGGGACCAACTATATCAAAGGTTGGGATAGAGAAGATGAAAATCGCCTTAAAGATGCAAAAATTCCTCAAGGTGCAAAGAAAGAAAATAAGCAACAAACGCTTGATTATCTTAATAGTGAGGATTTTTAGGAGTAAAGAAAATTGAAAAAAATTTATCCATATCGATTTTTATTGTTGCGTCGTTTTTTTCAGATTAGCATTATTATACTTTTTATATTAGGAAATACCTCTATCATACATTTTGCTAACACTTCTCATATTCTTTTATCAGGAGATATTAGCTCATTTGCTTCTGATGGAAAAAATCTCGCTGTTAGCAACACAAAAACTCATCTCTTTGACCAGCCATTGCTTTTAGGAAATCTCAGTGCTTCCAAAGCATTAGGATTTATTCCTCTCACAGATCCATTGGCATTTTTACAAATCTTACTTTCAGGAGGTGCATTAAGTCTTGATTTAATCCTAGGCGTCTTGATCATAGCCTTGATTTATGGAGTTTTTTTTGGTCGAGGATACTGCGCCTTTGTATGTCCGATGAACCTCATAACGGATTTAGCAAATTTTTTACGCAGAATTTTTGGTGTTAAAAATACTCGTTTTCTAGCCTTGCCACGAAATACACGCTATGCAATCCTCGTTCTATCTTTGATGCTTTCCCTTTTGCTTGGCGTATTGGCTTGGGAAGTCATAAGCCCCATTTCAATGCTTTATCGCAGTTTAATTTTTGGTATAGGTAGTGGAATTTTTGGAGTATTGATCGTCTTTTTATTTGATTTATTTGTGATGAAAAATGGCTTTTGTGGTCATTTATGTCCACTTGGAGCCACTTATGGTCTTATTGGAAAAAAATCCCTCATCAAAGTAAAACATCAGGTTGATCGTTGCACAAAATGTATGCGTTGTGTTAAAATTTGCCCAGAAAATCAAATTCTTGGAATTATCGGAAAAACAAGTGGAGTGATTGATGATTCAGCTTGCATAAAATGTGGTCGTTGTATCGAAGTATGCAATGACTCTGCACTTGATTTTAATATTTTTAAACTTTTACAAAAGGAGAACAAATGAAAAAACTTTTAACACTTATTTTAGCAGGAGTAGCCTTTGTAGGTATTATCAATGCAACCAATACAAAACAACAAAAGTCTGAAAAAATGCTATCAGATACTTCTATTGGATTGCGTCATACGCCACTTACAGATGAAAAAGATACAGAGATTAAAAATTATACATTTGGAAGTGGCGAACCTGGAGAGAGTAAAAAAATTGATCGCTCTTATGAAAATGCCCCTCCTCTAATTCCTCATAGCATTGAAGGACTTACACCAATCACGCGTGATAATAATGCTTGCTTGGGGTGCCATAGCCCAGAATATGCAAAAGACATGGGAGCTACTCCATTGCCAAAGTCGCACTTCTATGACTTGAGAACCCATCAAGAAATGACAGGAAAAATTGCAGAACAACGTTTTAACTGCACCCAATGCCATGTTCCTCAGGCTCAAACAAAACCTTTGGTTAAAAATAATTTTAAGCCTGATTACAGAAACCCTAACTCAAAACATCATTCCAATTTACTTGATGTTATTAATCAAGGCGTTCAGTGAAAAAAAATACAGAATCCACCCTACAAGAGGTGGATCATTCAAGAAGAAGACTCTTTTTATTCAAAAAAGAATCTTCCTTGGAAGATAAAACAAAAATAATTGCGCGTATCGATCCGTTATCTTGTCTATCTTATCATCAGATTGTTTGCTACTCGTGCAAGGATATCTGTAAAGAACATATTTCATTTCAAGGGTTGTTTTTTCCAGAGATCCTATCAAGCTGTATAGGTTGTGATCGTTGTATTAAGATTTGTCCTCAAAATGCTATCAGCCTCATTGAAAAAAATGCTTAAAATTATTTTTTATTTTAGTTTAATGTTTTATTTTTTGCATTCAAGTAGCTTAAAAATATCAGATGCAGAAATTTCTTCAATCAGCCTCCATAAAGATTTACTTTATATCTCAACAAATCAAGGAAAGATAAAAATCTATCATCTCAAAAAGCAATCTTTTTTAAAAGATATTTCATTGCCTAAAGACAAAGATTTTTTTGGCAACCTTATCATTCCAAAAATCTATCAAAGCCACACAAATGATCACAATCAAACCCTTATAGTCGCAAGCAATGCTTCCTCAACACGAGATCTATGGCTTTATTCAAACTCCAAACTGATACCACTGCTTCAAAATATGGAAATCCAAAAAGCTTTTTGGATCAATCCTACACAAATCATCATTGCTCTTCTGAGTCACGAAATCATACTTTATTCAACCCAAGATCATCAAATTCACTATTCTCATCAAATTTCACAATCCAGTCTTAATGACTGCATTTATAATCAAAAAGATCATCTTATCTATAGTGCAGGAGAATCTGGCATCATCTATGCAATCAACCCAGATAATGGTAATATTTTACAAACATTTGAATCGCACAAGGATAGAATCTACCAGCTTGCATTTTATGATCAATATCTCATCAGTGGTGGCGCTGATCAAAAGGTAAATCTTTTGAAACTTTCTCAAGGTATTCACACTCTAGAATCTAAAAATATTCATACAAATTTTTTAGTCTATGCCGTAGGGGCTGAAAAAGGATTTTTTGCTTATTTGGCAAATGAAAAAGGACAGATCAATCTTGTTAGTTTTGATTTGAAAAGACACTTTACTTTAGGCAATATTAAAGGAATTGCTAATACTATTTTATTCTATAAAAATCAAATTATCATTGGCACAGACTCACAAAATATTTATTTCTTTACAAGGAGTTTTTAATGAATATTTCAAGCATTATTATCAAAATCGCCCCACCTTTATGGAAAGATACTTGTGATGAGCTAAGCAAAATTCCTCATTTTGAAATCGCCCTACAAGATCAAGAAAAACAAACGCTTATTGGAGTGATTGAAGCAGAAAATTCAGATATCGAACTTTTTACACTCAAGCAAATCAGTGCTACCAAAGGAGTTATCAGTGCAAATATGCATCTAAGCTACTCTCAAGAAGATCTCAAACAAACAAGCATGACCGATCTTGCAGAATTTATCGATACTGCTCCCATCGAAGAAATGCGCTATAGTGGCAATATAGATGAGTTTTTAAAGAAATACAAATAAAAACTGGTTATTCCAAAAAATTTTAAGCATAAATAAGGCTTAAAATTTTTTAGATTATTTTATTAAGAAAGTTGTTCTCTCTTGATAGCTTCTTGGATAATTTTCTTGACCCGAGATTCTATCATTATAGATTTTTTAGCAATATTAAGTTCTGAAGCACTTGCTGTTAAAGCGTGCATTTTTTCTGATGGCAAGGGAATAAAGTCTTTACGATAAGTTGTGAAAAAATCATCGCTTAAACAATGCATTTCTACTCCTAGTGCATTTGCACTAAAACTCAACCACGGATCATCATTATTCTTGATTCCCATTGCATCGATAAAAAGCTCTTTTTGGAAGAAAAATGGATGTTTCTTAATATCAAATGTTTTTAAATCCCATAAAATTCCCGTTGGACCAGCCAAACCGATAGTAACACCTTTCTTGTTCTTAGATCCAATATATCCCACCATCGCATTAGGATATTGATCCTTTAATCTAACAAGCCTTGAAATAAAGTGAGGTCCCACCATCAAATCATCATCAAGACTGATAAGGTAGGATTCCCCCCCCCCTAAATCTTTTAATGCGGGAATATATTTCTTAAAACTCCCAATATCTTCAGTTTCAATAATTTTTAGCCAAGGTTTAAAGCGATCAAGAATCCTTGGCATCTGTTTATATTCTCCTTGTGCAATATACAATCGAACTTCACTTGGACGCAAAGTTTGGAAGAAAAGCGAATCAAGCAAATAATGAACATAATCAATTCTATCTCGATGAGTCGTAAAAGAAACAATAATTCTTCTTGTTTCTCTATCTTCTTTTTGAGAATATAAAAATTTAGAATAATCTGTCATATGAATTTGACGATTAAGGGCAATAAGCTCTCTACTCTCAGCATAAATTGCTTGCTTCCTCAAAGACTTTAAAAAATCAAAAAACATTTTTGTGTAATAAAAGATTCCCTTACCTCTAAAAACTGTCCTACACCAATCTTTTAGTCCAAGCATTTATACTCCAAAAAATTTAAAAGATTTTAGCTAAATATTATCTATTTTCTTCTCTTTGCAATAATTGTTGCTAAAAATTACAAAAATGCAAAGCCAAAATCATTTATACTGCCACCGATAAAAGGTCTTAACCTGATCCATTCTTTTGATTTTATTGAATTTAGACTGATAAAAATTTATTAAAAAAGTTTAAGTTATTTATAAGCTTAATTCATTTTAAATTATTTTGAAAAGTAAAGTTTTTTTATTAAAATTAAAGGATACTAAATGACAAATTTAAATAAAAACTACCCAAACAAACCATTAAAGCTAAAGCAAAAAATGGGGGTTTCTCTGATTGTCCGCTTATTTTGCTAACATAAATAGAATAAATATTCTATTTATATCAATTTTGGATTACAAACTAGCCAAGGGTTATAAACAACCAATTAACTTTATATCAAGGATATGGATCCTCTTTTGCATCACCTCTTCCAGTAAGATTCTTCCATCCTTTCCGCTTATGTTTATTAGGTTCTTTTTGAAAATTTGGACAAGGCAATCTGAAGAAAAAGCAAAAGAAGCCATGAAAGAATATGAAGGTGTGGCAAAAGAATTAAAGAGTAAGCTAGAAGTGATTGAAGTGGAATAAAAATAACTCAAAGACTTGTGCAAATGATGATTGAAATTGCACAAGTTTTAAAGTTTGATTTCTAAATACAACTCCTAATGTAACATTTAAAAATCTAACTGAGCCTTAGGGCTTAGTTAGCAATACAAAACAATCTCGCAAAATCCATTTAAACATCAATATAAAAATCTATCAATCATTAAGAATAAGAATAAAGAAAGATAAAGAAAGATATTAAGAGTATTGAAGTGATTAAAAGTGTTAAGGGTAATAGGAGTATTAGAAGCAATTAGAGTAATTAAGAAAAGTAATTGGAGTAAAGAAAATAATTAAAGCAATAAAGTATTAAAGTAAT